>Ga0210059_1002493_pt1 | contig 28895 bp, 18 predicted proteins | sample Ectturendosymbi2_FD_188042 | JGI IMG/M metagenome (GOLD analysis project Ga0210059, IMG submission 188042) | Ecteinascidia turbinata endosymbiont from Florida, USA - Sample 2 (SPAdes) (version 2) | ecosystem: Host-associated > Tunicates > Ascidians > Unclassified | place: Key West, Florida...
GGAGTGGCTGTGCTTCTTGCACTTTTAGCCTTAAATGTCATACAAACAGTTTTGTTGCAGTTGAAAATGATCCCATGCGATTCTGCATACGTCTGGCACACATCTAGTATTCTTTGCAACCAACGTGTAAGGGAAACTTGTTAATATAGTGTGGCAACACAGCTCGAAGTTTAACCAGGTCTCGGACTCGAAAATTATGTTCTCGACTACATTACTGATTGTTATACATATCGTAATACCCATTCTTTTGAAAAACATAAATCCCTTCCTTTCTGAAAAAGACCCAATGTAAAAATATGAGGTGGTCTGCCATGATCACAATCTGCATATACCACATTGAACCACGATAATTTGCTTAAAGTATTATGCCCTGCTGATCCCTCACTGAAAAGCAAAATCTCAGCTTTACTTCCGTACGGATAATACGTATCATGTGGAACACATGATACTCAAAATATAGGCCTATCAGAAAAACCACTAGGAGACACAGTCATAAGGAAGATTTGATCATCACTAAATCAAAAAAAAATTTTTTTAATGTAGAAACGAACTATATTTGTCTTTTAGATGATTAGAAATTTTGGAAAAATTACTCTGACTCTAGTCCGTTCGAGTCATTCGGGAGAAGACGTGACTGGAGTCGAGTCACCAAAATCGTGTCTCGTGTCAAGTCGAGTCACTGACTCGAGTGAAGTTATCATTGACAACAACAAAATTCATCCGTTTTGCTGACGCGAGAGATTGAGTGTTTTGAAAAAAATTATTATTTTTGAATCATTCTTTTCGATAAAGTGATTCGAATGAAGTTGTCCATCTTGGTTCTCTGACTCCTGTTGAATTCGTATCACTGATTGGTATTGTCATGTCTTTGGTAAATCGCTATCTTGAAATTCCAGATAGCGCACAATACGTTTGTCTCCTACAGATGTTTCATTAAAATCAACGAATCACTTCGAAAAATGATTCTAATGAGAAATATTACATCATATTTTTCTGGGTTTGTAGCAACAACTAATTCAAAAATATTAAACTGCGAGAATTTCTTTTGCATCTGAATTAAATCAATGTTTCGTTTTTTCTTCTTTTCAAAGCTTTATCGTACTTCCAATGCATCAGGTAACGCGGTAACCACGGGCCACCTGGTGCTAATGAAGCATAGCGCAGTGACGCCATAGGGATAGTGAGTTGCGAAGCAGTCACCTGAATAGTTTGTGGGTCACCTATTTATGAAATAACCTGATATGAGGTAAGTGGTCAATAACAGCCGCGTGTTGCATGCCTTACGCAAAAAATGTAGCCATGCAAGTGCGCAAGCGGTTTGTTTGAGTAAGTCAAATACGAAACACAGAAAGCATAGTACTGAGGCCTACATCAAATTATCATAATCCAATAGCCTTCATTTTATTTGCAAACAAAAAAGTCTAACACAATTGGACATCAAACAAGAAGTCATGCAATACAAACACGAAAAAACTGTAAATCACTTACACACATCACAAAGACGAGGATTGAAGGCAAGCAATATATAAATATGAAGAAGTAAATCATGCAGATTAGAGAACAGTGACAGTGTGGCAATGTTAAGGCCAATCTACACTTAAAGGAGTTGCCAGGAGTAGCCGCGCACAATTCTTTGTTTGCTAATTTTTTCTGTTTTGGAACATGTGAATTTGTGTTAGGTTGTTATTTACATATTGGTCTTGTATGACACATTTAATAAGATATCTTGGCCAGATAGCCTTAGGGTTTATCAATGTCCCAGCTTCAGTTTTTACTTGATGAAGCTTGTGACTTTATTTATTCATTTTAGTCTTGAGTTGTTTGCTTTTTGTGCTCTCTTGCTTTGGTCTTTGCATTTTTTCAGCATTTCAGCAGTCGTTCAGCATTTCTACTATAAGCAATACTAGCTTGCAGATTTCAGGAATAAGGATATGTATAGTTTAGTTGAAATCAATTTCTTGTTAAAAGATTTTCCTGTTTGATTCGACTGTGCCACCTTCGTAGAGACTAAACTACTTGAAAGCAATCACAGCATTGTCTTGTTTGAAGTTTTGTAATGAATTCTGTTTTTGAGTTTTTTTTACAGTATACATTTTTGTGGAAAAATATTTTTTAGATATGTAATAAAGGTGTGAAATCTTGTGGAGTGTGTTTTTTGAACACAAAAATACAAGGTGGCGGCTACAGAATTGCCTGTGGTTCTTCAAATTTGAAACCTTATTCAACCACCACCTGTAACATGGCAGTAACGCATGACAAGAATGTAGTAGGCTTGGTAGAAACATACTAAATGTAAAAGGTAAACCTTAAACCTAAAACCTTACCGTAACCCAAACCCTAACTCTAATGCTAACCCAAACGTTAACCCTAACTCCTAAACCTCACCCCTAAACCTAAACTTTGGAAACTTTTTAAAAAAGTAAAGAAAAACTGGTTCCATGAATTAAAACATGCAACCACTACTACTAAACCCAAAAAAGCTGCCAAGGTGAGAGCTGAACCGAAGACCATTGACACTGCAGACAAAGGTTACTGCTACGCTACCACAACGGTGCTGCTTGAGTCACAAACTTAGCATTTTATTCAAACCGCCTCATGCGAGGCAGTTCCGTAGTCACTTCCAAAATATAATGTTTGATCTAAGCTTAGTATTATTTCTCAAAGCTTAATTTTGATTGTTTGTGTACATGTTGGTAGTTTTATTCAAGTTATTAAATAGACATGATAGTTTTTCTTTTGCAAGCTGCTGTATCTTATCACAACAAGTTCATAACACCTTTAGATTAGCATAGAACAATACATTTTGTGATTGCTAAAGTTTGTGTAATTATCAAAAAATGGAACAGTCATGGGCAAAATCATATCCCACAGGTTATTCTTGGCCCAGCCTATGAATCTATCAATTGCATCCTTGAAATGTTGGCTGAAAGTTCCTTGCATGGGATACTTGTAAATACCACAAGATCACTAAGAAGATCACTAAGATCGGCAAGATCACTAACATCAACAAGATCACTAACATCGACAAGATCACTAAGATTGCCAAGATCGCCAAGATCACTAACATCGCCAAGATCACTAACATCGCCAAGATCACTAAGATTGCCAAGATCACTAAGATCGCTAAGATTGCCAAGATCACTAACATCGACAAGATCACTAAGATTGCCAAGACGTCTAAGATTGTTAAGATCACCAAGATAACTAAGATCGCTGAGATCAAACATGAACATTAAATTGTACTGGTTCCAATTTAATAGTGAAGAAAATGTTAAAGTGAATTGCAAGTCCAATTTCAGTCCAAAAATGTAAGCAAGTCACAGCTTTTTAACAACAAAAATGCAGTTTATTTCCATGAATTAGTCAAATTTGGTTCTGATCCTAGATATCTTCTTTTGAAATATTTATCAGTACAGATACAATCTGAAAAAGTGTTTTGTAATGGATCCAGTACAATTTAATGTTCTTTTAATTTAGCGATCTTAGTAATCTTGGCAATCTTGGTAATCGTGGTGATCTTAGTTATCTTAGCAATCTTAGAGGTCTTAGCGACCTTAGCAATCTTGGTGATCTTAGTGCAATCATAGTAATCTTGTGGTATTTACAAGTGTCCACTTTCATGCACTAAAAATGGTTTGTAAAACCCAAAGCAATGTATCAAAAAACAATCAAATTAAAAGTAGTTAATTGCTTCATTTGGTCAAAAACGCCTGCATTAAAAGTATCCATGGACAACCAATGTGCTTCTAGGGTGCCATTATTATGGCCCATGAGAACTGTAAGTTTGTTCATCACTTGTGCATAAGATCAGTATTTTTGAGAAATGCTAATTTCTCATACAATATTTCTGTAAATCTATTGATGATAGAACGTAAACAACATATACAGCATTTGCTGTTAATGTTGCTGGGAAAACTCATTAGAAGCAAGAAGATGATTTATTTTTGTTTCAGATTGTAACAAATGTCTGGTATAGGCTTTTTCATTGTTAAAGAATTGAAAAAATCAAATTAGTCTTTGTTTCTAATTATTTTTCTAAAAGTTTCCTTGTGCACAGTGCACCTTAAAACTTTGCATAACTAAGTATTTTTTAAGTTTTGATTTTGTAAATTAAGTGGATGTTGCTGTGACAAAGCAGACTAGTATTGTTTCTGATCATGGAAAATAGTAGCAACGAAAAATCAGATACATCAAGCTCATCTAGTGATGAAGATTTGGAAGAAAATTTGGATTGGCTCATTACACACTCTGAGGCAAGAGAGAAGGCACATATTGTAAATTGTGCTCTGCTTCAATATTTTTACTAAAGTATATATTTCATTTTGTGATTCAAAAATGTTGTGTTTGCTTAACTTGTTCTTGAATGTTTTGCATGAAATTTGAATAGATGTATTTTGCATATTTGTTGGCCATTGCTATGAAGTAGCACGATTTAATCGTGTTCCTTTTATCAGAATATTTTTATAATTATTGTATGAAAATGTATAGAATGTTGAAGATGAAAATGGTGAGACTGAAAAGACGGAAAAAGGTAAATATAAAGATTTGATTGATTCTGCCGAAAGTTGAAAATAGTTTTATTAATATTTAGTGATTTTATTGTTTCAAATGATTTTATCGTTATTTCCATGAAACTCCTGAATGTGAACTGACATTGATGTCAGTTCATAATTATGACACGTTTTTTAAAGTGATTTTAACATGTGACCTGAATAAAATTGTAGTTTATTCATTTGTTATGATTGTATGTTTTGCTACACTTGTAGAAATCATATGCAAACAGGTACAGTTTCTGAAATGGTCTTAATTCGTTTCTATTTAACAGAGTTTTGCAAAGTTGCATGGGAAAAACACTGAAAAAGTCAGTGATATAAATTGAAATATATTGGATGTTACAAAAACAACTGTTTTCATTGTCGGCAAGCCTTCATGTAATGAAGTGCAAAGCATGCTAAACATTTGTAATCTGAGCAGAAATCAAAAGTATTTTAATTGTCAAAATTAGCAGTATGCTAAAATAAACCATAGATTTCCTCCAATTGTCTGCAAACAAATGTTTTTCAAAAATGTATGGCATGTTTATGATCTGTTCAGTTGTTAATCAAAACAAAAACTTGCAATAAAAAATATTGTATTCGCTCTCTACAATGGGGGTAAGCAAATAATTGGTCAGCGAATTTTTAGTAAGAAATAGATTTCACTTAAAATTACGCATCCTCAGTCCTTATTCAAATAGAATCTTTACATTCTATCATTAGAAACTTTAGGTTTTACATTAATGAGTGCTGAGAATGTATAATTTCATGTGAAATCGATTTCCTATCAAGAATTTTCTGACCGATTCCTTGCTTAACCCCATTGTGGAGAGTACTTACTTGAATATATATATGTGTAAGTTTGAATTATTGCAAAAAGAAGAAAGCAGAGCACAGTCAACTGATTCCTCAAAAGCATACAGAAAACCTAAAGCTTTTAACTGTATTTCATTTACATTTGCTTTTCACTTTTTTTGTTCATAAAATAACTTTAAAAAATAATGAGGGTTTCTTGAGGCATATAGAAAAATGACTCTGAAAATATGAATGGATTATTGCTTGGCCAACCTACACCATGTGTCCGTATAACTGATTATTATAATGACATATTCTCTCCACTGTACTTTATGCACTTCTATGTTGTGTTTGTATACTCCCTCAATTTTTTGCTAAGTAGACTGCATGATTGTTTGATTATCTTTCTGCCATGATAAATGCGGTTAATACTCTTTCATAAATTGTTGACTTCTATCATGTCAAAAATAAAACTGACCTTACCTCACTAAAGAATTTTCAGAAATTTTGCACAAGTATTATTTCTTGATGTTTCCTGATTTATAGCAATTAGGAACAGTAGAGTCTAATATACAATACATTTGTATCTATATCTTGTCAGCATAATTTTAGGTAGTGTTGTGCACTTAATGAGCCATAGCCCATTGCTAAGCCATGCTGCAATTGCCAAGTTGACTACGGACTTGTACCAAAATATATTAGCAAGGTGAATTATGATGTTAAAACAAAATAACTATAATACAATGATGATGTCTTCAATAAATCAAGTATCTTCTACTTAACTACAGTCGCAAAAATGTGGTAGTCCCATTCAAAACAACTTGGTAAGTTGGTTGACCATGCTATTTTTGGTTGAAACCCATTTACTCCATATTAAATAAACAGTTGGAAATCAATGTTCAAAAATGTGTTTGCCTAAATAGCACTGCAGTGATTTACTCAGAGTAAGTTATTCATTTTATCACTCCATGGTTAACCAGTGATGTGATGATTTTGTGATTGATAGGCAGATATGTGTTTTTCTTTCATTAGAGATTATGCAGAGTTATTCTACTGCAAGCTCAAAAATGTAACATTAGTTGAAGCTGCTGAGAGTGAGTTCTTGGAAAATCATGACTGTCAGTGTTGATGCAGTATTGTAGTTCCAGTTGTCTGTCATTAGATGCTGAGGCTGTTCCATTGATATAGTTTGTTCCAGTCCTGGTTTCCATTCATGATGACTGCACTGCCACACTTTGGTCCTGTCAGCTTCACAGCATTGCACAAGTTGCAACATCACCTCATAAGAGAAAAACTGCGGACCATTTCTTTGTGAGAGAACTTTATGGCAGCATTAAGTTTTTGGTATACGAACTTCATGACTACATTAGTTTTTTAATTGCTTAAGTGACACATCCCGAACAAGACCAGAAAACAGAAACCACAACAGATGAAGAAGATGATGAAGATGGACTTACTTCAGAGTCTAGGCCAATTGTCCAAAGAAATACAAAAATGAATGATGCTACCGATAGTGAAGATTATGATGTACAAGCTAGATTGCAGAAGGTATGATAACATGACTGTGTTTTTGAGAACTGTCTTTCATCATGCTTTTTTCAGGCAAGTTTATTTTTTGTGGTTTTTATCATAAAATCATTGTAGTACTTGTGATGATCATATCATATTTCTTTTTCAGGAAAGCAATCATTCCATGCAAAGCTGTTAAATCAAATTTTGTCTTGGTTTTCCCTTTCATAGCTTAATTGTTTTACATATTATTTCTGTGCAACGAGATGGCTAAAATTAGTGTTGGCAGTTGAAATTTTTATTGTTAGAATTAAGGATCCTGCATCAATATTGGTTGATTGTGTGATGTCCTTAGCTGTCGTTCAAACCTTGGGAAGATATTTTTGCATAAATTCTAACAAAATGAAAATGCAAAAATGCACCAACACTTGCTTTGATTTGATACATGATGAAATCAAACCGTTCTTTATGAATCAAACCAGCAGTAGATTTACAAACCAAAAAACAGTCCAAAAATATTTTCATCATATCTGTTTACAACAATTTGTATCCTTAGACTCTGAGTGCCAACTTCTTGTGCAAGTAATGTGTGCACTACATAGCAGTTTCCCTATGCACACAACCACCCTGAGCTTCCCTAATGCATATAAACAGTTCATTGTTTTGTTACAGCAATGTTTGTACCAGTATAAGCTTGCCTTATCAACATAATCAGGCACTTAAGAAAATTTGAAAATGAAGTACTTTGAAATGAAAAAGTACAACTACAACAGCAAAATGCTAGAGGGTCCTTTGTATGTCAGACTCCCAGGGCTTCAAAAATTGTGGAGTATCCAGACTCTCCAATCCTCCTTGTTCTGCTGAACATAGAATAACACAAATGGACACATTTTGCAATGCACTAAATGTTCTGCATAACTACTCATGTTTGCTCAAAAATAGATAATTTTGATATGGCTACTCTTTTAAAATATTGGTAAATCACCAAAGATACACTGAATGTGAAATATTTTGATAAAACTGTGAGTGTTTTCAATATCCTCTTGTAGCTTGGTGTTTATGATGCGAATCTTATAGCAAAAGACTAGTCTTGGAATTGATCTTTGTTTTGGTTTTGATTGCACATTTGCTGATGTCAGTTATTGTTAACAATGCTTACATACTGCTTTTTCTTGTATATTTTGAGTATGTTCATCATTAAATGTCCCAATGTAACCTAAATTTTCAAGCCAATATATATACGTACAAATGCAATGCGCTCTTGTCTTCCAACAATTATTTTTAAACAGTATAAATTTCTCAAAATTAGTACTTGCCAACTGTGGGAGTTTCTAGGTATCAAATGTTATTTGATTCCAACTTCGAGGTAAAATCTTCAGGAAAAGTAGCATGTAATATTCATGAAAGAAAGTGTAAGTCATTTCAGCTTTATTATTCCACAAGACTGAAGTGCTGTCAAAAGACTGACAGCATAGCTTAATTATTGTCTGCAATTTTAATTATCAGTTGTTATCTTATCATATGTTACTTTTTGCAGTTCCATTCAATGTGTTACACTTTGAAAATTTAACAGACCTCTTTTTTCACACACACAAACAGAGTTTTTGACCCTGACTGGTTTGGGTAATAAATCTCTATTTGGAGTTTTTTCAAAGTATTAATTAAAATTTCAAAGCATTAATGAAAAAAATATATAACCATTAGTTATCTAATCAGAATCTTAACCTTGAAAACTTTTTTTTAACTCTAAATAATAACATGTGGCGATTTTTTACAAATGTGAACAGGTTGATTATATTATTCACTGTTTTCATAATATGCAGTTTAATATTTTCTTTCAGACACAGTTGTTTTGACCTAACATAATGTTTCCCAAGCAGTAGGTCATAAAGTTTTTTCAAGAAGGCCATGAAGAATTTGAAAGTGTTACAATTTGCTGATATTTAACTGATTTAATTATAACAGTTCTTAAAAATTAGATGATTTTCTATTGATTAGATCATTTTTCTTTGTAAATTGGACAATTTTCTATTGATTTCTTATCAAGCTTCATGTTAATCTTATCATATCTAAGAAGCATACTCAAGGAAGTTTCCCATTAAGAGTAAATTACCTGTGTTGTTAATATTTTGTTTCTATCTAATATCTCAATTTTTGTTGTTACTTTATCACAATAACTCATAGCAGGCCCTACAAAACATAGTAAAAATATGTCACAACTCACAAGCTGAAAAAAGTTAGAAGCACTGGCCTAAAGTGATGTTTGCTGATTCTCTTAAATGTTACAAATAGTTTTGAAAAATAATGGCATAACACACAACCTTGTCAGCAAAACTGGCTAATTTGTTTTAGTTTTACAGAAGTTATCACATTTTTAAGGGATGTATAACTTTTTATTTATTTTTTAAAATCTCTGATTGGTGTTGCAAATACATTATCTACCAGCCCCAAAACCTTGTTGGGGACTACCCAATGGTCAACTGGTTGGGAAACACTGGCCTAAACTATTCTAATTGTTTGTAGATGTAAAGAAAAAATGATGAGGAAAGACAACCCATGATAAAAATTTTTTAGCAGAATGCATATTCTGGCAGATATTTCTTGTCTATCTTGCAAACAAAAGAACTCTGTGGAATTTTTTTATTTTGACAGACCAGTTACAATAGTCACATATATGTGACTATTGTAGGGTTCAGATTAGAACCCTGACATAATTATTAATTAATGGATGTACCAAACCTATCCACAGTTAACTGTTTAGCTAATGTCAGAGCAAACATAAGTTTTCATTGAAGAAATATTTTATGACTTGCAGGTTGCAGCTATGCACAAAGATGGCGAGTATTCAAGTTGCAGTACTGTAAAGTTAATTGTTTTTGGATCAACTCCTATAATGCATTGATTTGTTTATTTTTTAACCTAACTCCCAGTGTTTGGTTACAGATTTATTATGGAAACAGATCACGTAACAAAAGACCATGGGCCTTGTTACCTTATCTGAGCTTTTGTTGGTTACCACTCAAACATTTCTTCTGTTGCTAGCATACCTGTTTCCAAGTGTGTTCTGATGTTGAGCATTATATTGTAGTTGAGTAGGTGTATCTATGTGTGGCGTTGCCTTGATTATAGAGTGTGATTGTGCTTTCAACAAGGTTGTTGTCTTGGAAGGTATGTACAAACTAATTGTGCAATGATATTACATCGAAAGGTTTTTGTTAAAAACTTTATTGGTGATTTTTCCTTTCATATAAAAAGCATGTGAGTAGCAATTCAGTCAAAACAGCATGTGCTCAGAAATAGATCAGTGTAAATATAAATTGAACATATACTGTTTATTTCATGCCATACTGTATAATGAATGCTGTTGTTATGTGAACACAATATTTGATCTGTAATCTGTTTAAATGTATGATTTTTAACTATCAACTCAGACACATGGTAAGATGTTTAATAGTTGAAGTCAAGTCTTGATTTACCTCCTCTCTCTTCCATTTTGAGTTGATCATGACTTGAAACTTCAGTGAATGGGAATTGATTTTTTGCTTCAAGTTGTAAATGAGCTGGTGCTTTTTATTTAAGTGAAAACTGCTGATGTTCCCAAAACAAATTTTAACCTGTAAACAGACAAATGACCACCACAGTAATCCTATTTTAAGCTGGAGTTGGCTCAAATAACATGTGCATGTGATAAGTAATCATTTATTGTGCATGCCAGTGCAGCTTCCACGTCTATACAATGCAATGTAAGTTTAATAAATGTGAAGTTTAGTTTTCTCTGTAAGAATTTGATTTAAGTTGTAGAGCTTTCTATGTTTGTTATTAATTGTAGCTCAAAACGTTTGCCATCTGTACACTTTTCTTCTTGGTGCTGCTGAAAAATTTGGGCTTTTAGCAAATGCCAAAGCGGTTTTCAAGAATTGATTATTCTTCATTTTGTTTTCTTCCCCTATTGTTTGTTTGTTCATGATGTATGCTTATAGTTCTGTCAGTTTGAAAACTAGATTAACCTTTCAGAGCAAGTTGTGCAGCCATGCATGTTTAACACAAACTATTATCTGAAATTCCATAAAACAAATGTCTTTCTTTCAGTTTGACATGGGCATGGATCATCATGCCCATTAGAGATAGAAATAATGGAAAAAGGTTGTTCTGAAATAAAAAACTTTTTTCGTATTATTTGAATGCAATTAATACTGCTTGTAGATCGCCTTTACGGTCATCACCAAATAGTTGCACTAATCAATATAGAAAACTAAGTATGTTCTATGTTGTGCAAGAAGTTGGGACATTTTTTTAAACTTCTAAGGAAAAGGTTTGTTTTTCTCTATGAAAATGAGTGAGACTGCATGGCGTAAGATGTTTGTTAAATCTGTTTTTTCTGAACAAGGCCAAGATATTTTATGCTGTATGATGAGCATTGTGTATGGTTTCAGAGGTTAAATTGAAATAATTTTGGTATCAAACCTGCAAAGTAAGCAAAACTTTACTGTTGGTACACCACAAGCTTTTTGACAGTTAATACACATTACCAAATAATTGAAAGTGGTTTTTATCTTCATGATGTATAGTAGCCCAAAGTTATGCAAGTTAAAGCATGACACCTGCAACAACTTCGAAGTCAGGATTTCAGCCTAGAACAGCAATGTGCATGTGTCTTTGCGCAGGTATAACTCTGTTGCTGATTGCATTAGAGAGCTGTTCAAACCCTCAAAAGACTCAGCAAGTCTTCGAGTCTGCAATGAAAAAATTTTTTGATTTTGCGTTTTGGATATTTTATGAGTGACGTCATAAGTTGAATAGTTTTAAGCCTTTTTTGGCCCACTTCATCTGGCCCTGGGCCCAAACGATTAGATGGTAGTATTTGGTCAAGTTTTGTTGGAAACTAGGCTAAAATCCGAGTCTTTTGATACTTTGGATGACTTGCTGGGGTTTCGTATTCAAAAGTTATGGCCTAAAAACCATAAAATAATTAATTAATACTGTTGCAGCCAGTGGCCCAACTATATGGAAAAGTACATACGGACTGGAATCAGTGCTTTGTAATAGACTGCTCATTTTGTTGCGTTCGGAAATCCCGAGCGGCATATGTGCAAAGCTTCGCACCGTAGCAGCAAGCAACAATAGAGATCATGCGTCGCAATCTCTCTTACTATTGCTTGCTCATGCTACATATATAATGGTGTTATTCTTCGCGCACATTCCATTCGTGGTAAATCACACAATCAACGCAACACCACTGAAGAGGTTGCAACAATACCATAATTAGATAATTAATTAGTTTGTTTAATTCAGGCCATAACTTTTGAATCCGAAACCCCAGCAAGTTGATCAAAGGCTCAAAAGACTCAGATTGTAGCCTAGTTTCCAATGAAAACTTGAGTGAAATACTTCCAACTAATGGTTGGGCCCTAGGCCAGGTAATATGAGCCAAAATGGCTTAAAGCCTACCTCACTAAATACATCACTCACAAAAAAATAAAAACCAAAAACCAAAAAAATTTTTTTTATTGCAGACTCCAAGACTTGCCAAGTATTTTGAGGGTTTGAATAGCTCTCTAGCAATTGACTGGTGACCTATGGAAGTGCAAAGTAGCACGAAAATAGCATTTTGAAAGTACGATATATTTGTACCCCTGCAGCAAACGTGTTAAGAGCAAGAAAAAAAGCCTTTAAGAGCAAGAAGCAAAAAAGCAGTTGGAGTGTTTGAATTACCAATTTTTGAATGGTTGAAACTCTTGTTTTGGACTGAAAGTGTTACTGCTTGGTAAAATTGAAATATGTCCAGCATCCACGGAATTGAAACTACTTGCGAAAGCTAAGTATATTCAATGTGAATGTCACTGGATTACTTCTTGTCAAAAAAGTTCCCATTTCATTTAGGCAGTTTGAGAATCAGTGATAAAATGTTTAAAACTGGTTTGAACATGACAGGCAGTTTCATCTCTTTTCTATAAACAGCTACATCTTGCAAGCTCCTTTGGTTTGCAACAGCTGTTTGATATAGAATCATAAAAATATTTTCTTCACTAGTTATGTTCTTCCTTAAAAGCCCTACCACCATTTTTTATTGAAGCGCTATGTATCATTTTAATTTGATTTTAGTGATGGCAATTGGCAGTAGACCAAAGCCTGAAATTTGCTTCCTGCCAGGGCAGTTGAAGGTGAATGCTTTTTCCCAAGGAGTAATATGGCAATTCACTCAGTGGCTGTGGGTTGAACACCCACAATAGGCAGAGACTCCATTGGAAGGTGGATGGTCTACCACTGAAGTATTGCCATGCCATATATGATGATTTTGAACTGTGATGTTAGTGACATACAACTGCAAGAATAGTCTTTGCTTTTTTTCTGTTTATCTCAGACAAACGTTTGATAGCTCATTGGGTTGTTACACAAGAAATACAAAAATAGATCAACACATTTAACAGGACATGCAGAATATGTGCAAAAGCAATGTGCATATAAGCAATATTTGGAAAGAAAAACACATGTAAAAATGTTCTAGCAACTGCTCACCAGTTGTCTGTGACTCTGTGTTAATCATTTAACACCTGCTGTGCTCTGTAATGCCCTATGACTAACCATTTTTGTGTTATTGTATTGTTCGATTAGCCTTAACTTTGTGATATGAACCATGAGTTTGACTCAAAATAAATATTATTATACATCATACAGATATTATGTTGTTTAAGGCAAATGAAGAACTAGCAAAAGACAGTACATCAACAGAAGAAGATCGAGAACGAAAAGTTCTGTTCAAAGCAAAGCTGGTGGATTTAGAAGCACCTCCAGACGATTATTCATCATCCTCATCATCTGAAGACGAAGAAGACATACAGTGAGCAAGAGTTTTTGCATTTTATCTGTTAGATCTACACTGTTTTGTGTAAAACTTATGAAAAGTATTTCATTTAAAATTACAACTGTAGTGGAATATCTTTACGGTGGAATGCTGCACCAGCAGTGCAATTTTCTTCAAAATGATGCTTTTTACACTGTCTTTGCCCTGAGCTTGGTCAGCTTCACAAGTGTGAGAATTGATTGCTTCATGTTCTATACACTCATTGGTCATGAGATATAAGACTAAAAATGTAATTTATGGCATTGAAAGACAATTTAAAAGTCCTGGCCAGTGTGTAGAAACATCATGATGTTTTTGCAATTGAGTGAAAAAGTTAATGAGATTCTTAGAGGACATAACATGCCCTAGCGAAAAATAGGTTTTTAGAGAGAAATACTGTATGTTTCATTGCCTGCATAATTATGCACTTTTGCATGTGATGGTATCAGTATATTTTGCTAAAGGAACCATTTACTTCAAGATTGATGAAATTTTGTAGCAATCTGAATGATTATTTCTGGATCCAATGTCACAAAGTCAATGCTGTCACATTTGCATTTTTCTACAGAAAGGTAATGTGTTCTGCAACAAGCATACTTTCAAAATAATGCTTCTTGTGTAAAACAATAAAGGAATTACTTGCCCAAGCGAAGAGTGCCTCTTTTGTTGCTCAGAAATTTCGGTCATTTTTTGCTGAGACAATTTGGTCAATGAGACATTTCGGTCATTTGTCTCATACTTGTGTTAAAACTAGCCGTAACAGTGCTCATTAACCTATATTTTCAGAAATTCTGACCAAAATGTCCTAATTTCTTTTGGTCATTTCAAAAATATTTCGGTCTATGACTGAAAAATGACAGAAAAAAAACAGATTGTAGCAAATGACTTTTGACTGAAGTTGTTTTAAAAATTTGCTTGATTTTTGTGTGTGCACTGCACAATGCATGAGACTGAGTTTGTCACAAGAAGCTGGTGACTTCTATTGCTTTTGCCATTGGGTTCTTCTGAGGCTGAATTCTTTGCTGCTGAAAAGGATAAGTTACCTAGGCATTGCTCAGTAAACAGCAGTTTTTAGGAAATTAGGAAACATGTCCCCATTGGTAATGCACAGCCGGCATTCATGTACAACTAAAAAACGTATGTAGTATGTTTCATTTGATATTTATGATGTCAAAAGCAACTGGAAGGCCATGTGGCTGTTGTTTTTACATGCTGTCTATTGTCGCATGTTGTTAATATATTCTGTAGCATGCACTCATACTACAAGCTATACAACAGGTTTGTTCATGAGTGAAACAGCACAGACGCAGCTGCAGATGGCTGGTAACTGTTAATGCTTAGATCTAGGACAAAACCAAAAAAGTGAAGGTTTAATACTATGAAAACCAGTTCGTGTTTGTCATGACTTTGCGGAAATGTTTTGTTTAATAAAAGCACCCAGTGTCTTATTGTTTTGAACTTTTGTTTTCTCTCCTCACGTTTTTTTCAAAGACTTTTCAAAGCAGTCAGCAAAGATTTTGATTTATAGCATCGTACTTGTTGAGCAGGTGACTGTTTTTAAGGATGAGTGTTGGTAGCTTTCCTTCATCGCAATGAAATTGGCTAGAGAAACGACTGGTTGAAATGTGTCTTGCTAGGTAGAATTCCACTTGGATAGACATGGCGCGACAAGAAAGATGTTGCTGATGCTACGTAGACAAACTTTGTAGCCACATCATTAGACAAGAGGGAAGGCTTAAACCTATTCGAAGCCGTAAATTGACGCTGATAGCGGGGTAATTAGAGGGTGTGGTTGACGCACAGGGCTTAACCGAGCGTGCGACCGCTTGGAAGGGACGTTAATTTTGTTGACGGGCTCTTCTTCACCGTAGCGTTTTTTTCTAAAGAAGAATCACGCTGTGTGAGTGTTTTGCTACACCTGACATTTTGAAAATACTATTTGCAGGTTCAACGAAAAATTTCATGTTCACGTTAAACGGACAAACGAATTCGTGAATGTAATAGCACGATCTGATCCATTCGTCCTGTGGCAACTCAGTCTATAACAGGGGTGGGCAAACTTGTTCAACAGAAGAGTCACTGGCAGAAAACCCAAAATACCAGCGAGTCGCAAAATCAGTTTGTAATGTCAAATACAGTTCGTTGAAGAATGTATGTTTTACATAAAATGACCTACATCAATCGCGTAGACTCCTTGGCAACTAACATAATGAATTCGTGTAAATACATTGATAAAAGATACAAACATCAAGTATGAGGCGACATCAATTTGAGACATTGCCATTCAGCTAGAAGAGCCACACAAAACACGTCGGCGAGCCGCAGTTTGCCCACCATTGGTCTTTAACAGGGGTCTCCAAGCCAGGGTCGTGGAGTCGGAGTCCCAAGGAGTCGTAGCCTTTTGGGTGGAGTCGATTCCGAAGAACACTGGGAGCCGGAGTCGGATAAAATCCGACTCCGGAAGTCTAGTTGAATCATTTTTTACATCTCACTTCTAAGTTGCGAATCCTGTTGAAATGGCACAATTTCTTTGGAAACTTTTATTGAAACAGATAATTCTTGCTGTGCACCACAACTTCCATTGATTGCTAGTTGCTACAAAATTAGTTAGCTTCAGATTAAAGACCCAACATCATAGGAAGAACGCTTTCTTTCAAGGAGCGGTTCGTGTTGCTTAATGTTTACGTAGTTATCCGTAATCACAACCGCGCTTTACGCGTCATTGCTCAATCGACATTGCCCAGATGGTTCTCTGAGTGATAATGGATAACCATGAAAGAGCATGCATATTGCATACCCAAGCGAACATCCGTCGCGCGCTTGTATCCGCTTGTGCATGTGCTATTGCAAACCATCAAGTGTGTATCCGAGGAGTAGAAATTATAGAAACGGTTGTGACACGAATTTTTCAAGCGATTACTTGAAAAGTATGATGTTTGGCCGGGCGCGGCTGATATACGAGCAAATGCGGTAGTTATGTTTTAGTGAAGAATACGGTCAGTGCGGTAGATGGTTCCGAACGGTTGATTACTTTGCAGTTTAAGTGTGACGTTGGGAAGTTTATCGCCGAGTGTGACAGGCTAATACAGTTTAATTTCTATACATTACCCAGCTTACATGTCCTGAAACAATGTGACACTGTTGCTAACTTACTAAAGGTAAAAGTTAATTAGATCTATTATGTTAGGGTTGCAATTGCAAATAGTGGCGGACTGTCAAATAGAACCGATTAGTGAAAGTTTTAAATTTTAGTAGCGTAACACCGAGATTTGAAACTCGAGTAGTTTTATTGGTTTCACGCCATTTGGTTTACTAACTGAAAATTTACTGTGAGAAAAGATGTTTAAGTATTTTTTGAACGTTTTGAAATAAACGCCTAATATTGTATTGATTTGAGTTTTTACAGATTTACAGAAATGAAAATTTTTGAAGCAAAGCTATTTTTTACTTTTTATAAAACATGGTGCACCCATGAAATGGCGTCAAAACATAAATCTTCAGCATATTAATATTTTACATTAACTAGTGATTTGCAATATTAAGTACGCCAATACATAATAAGCGAAGATGGTGGAGAAAGAATGTGTTATGAAAAAATTAGTGCTTTCGTTGGTGCTATAACAATCACTCCAGACGCATTTAAAAAAAAACTTGTTGACATGCAATGGCATTTTTCTGAGGTTCGTTTCTCAACCTGAAGTATCAGCACTGGTTAGCGAATTGGCACGAAAACTAGGAGCGTCTCTGAACAGAGATAACAAAAAGAAACTACTACAGTACTTGACGAATATGAAAGTCAAACGAAGCAGCTGAAGAGCAAACTAAGCAACAAATTTGTTTACTTGAAAATGGATGCATGCACACGCCACCATGTCAATTACTTTGTCAGGTATGTAAATGAAGGAAAGAATTACACCAAAACCTTAGCTATAAGAGACACTCAAGCCCAACATTCCAGCGAGTTCTTAACACAATTACAAAAAGATGTGTTGCAAGACTACGGCCTTCAGAAAGAACATGTATTATGTATTGTCACATATAATGCGTCCAATATGGTGAGTATGGTCAAACAACTCAATAAACGACCAAGAGAAGGGTCAAGTACTACAGAAGAAAGTGTAGCAGAAATTCAAGAACACTCTGGGGCTAGTCAAAGTAACCAATTAATTGTATGTGATTACTTGACTGATTATAATTAATTTTATGATTAGTAAATATTCTATAAATAAATTGACAGGCAAACTTCATTCACGTTATGTTAAAGAGTCGGGGTCGGGATTCGGAAATTTTGGAAAGGGCGGAGTCGGAAAAATTTGGAATGTAGGAGTCGGGGTTGGACATTTTACCCCCGACTCCGCAAGCCTGCTCCAAGCTACGGCCCGCGAAGACATTTTGCCATTAAGGAAAAATAATATAACTGCAAAATATTTGTTGAGTTGGCACAATGTAACATTTCCAGATAAAATCACATTGTGTAAGATGTCCGGCACGTTTATCTTAGGCCGTGTTTTTTCATTGCTGCTGTGTTTAGAAGTTCAATGGCGTGTTGTGACGCGTTCGGTGTTGAAGGTTTTGTGTCGAAGGTGTTGCAATCTGAGAAAGGTTCACCGCGGAAAGCAAAACATGAAACGCGGCAGATAGGGTTTTGGAAAAAACTATACAAATTTAGTAAAGTTGTTCAATTTAGTTTTATACGACTAGACCTCTTAGCGTGGTGTTGATCATTCCCGACTTGATAGGTGATGCGCTTTTCAATGAAAGTGACACGATATATCATGATTTTGGATGGAATGGGTGTTAAGTGCACTCCCTATCCAGATTGTGTCGTGTTGAAAATATAAAACGCAATTTTTTAGTTTAGGATAATACTAGATGAACCAAGATCAACTGTACCTTCAATTTCAACTGTCGTTGCACACAGAACGTCGTTCAGAAATTTGTGGTTTTAAGGTTGACTGCGTGCCAACGACGCGCGTTGACTTCTGCTCAAATTTTCAACGCTATGGTGTGGACGAAAAGGTTATAATAGATCCTCTTTTCAATAAATCGTTTTCATCCAGACGCGACGCACAGTATGCTGAGTTCGTAAGCATTGTGCATTTTCGATGTCAAAAATATCACCAGATTTTCTAGGCGCCAAATGATGTGAAATTGTTGAGAACTCTGTACAAAACACTGGAAACGTGTGAAGTCATCTGGCCCATTGGATCTGTTGACAGCGCTCAAATTTTTTTCTCAGTTTCTGGTCTTGCCGTTCCTGTGCAAGATGTCTATTACTTCCAAACTTTCAAGATCTCATTTGTTAGCATTTGGAGTTGGAATTGCAGTTTCACGTGTAAAATGTGTTTGCAATTGTCAATTTGAAACATTTTGGTTCGAAGCAAGAAGGAAACAGCTCATGCGTAAAAATCGTGATTTGGCCAGTCTTGCATAAATATTGGGCACCAAAATGTGACGTCCACTTTTCCCTCAAAAGTGTCTGTTAGTGTTCGTGATTGCATCAGTTTAAACTCTGTTGTGAAACATCTGGCATAATGGCATAAATATCGTTTTTTTTACACGGGAGTTATTGAGTGCTGGTGAGCACATGTTGATGGCAGTGGCCTGAACCGGTGTTTTCACGAATCGCAGGAGGACATCGGAAAGCATGAAGGGCATGCGAGTAAGCGACGAAGATTCCGCGGAGGACACTGTTGACCTAAACGGTCAGAAAGTTCGCAAAGACGAAAAAGTCCTGATCGAACGCGGAGGCAAATTCGAACTCGTCGAAGCGAGCGAACTGAAAAGCATTCTTCCCCCAGTGCAGAATGGTGAAAACGGTCACCCGATCGCTGTGATCAATGGAAGCCATTCCGCTCAAGGGTCGCAGAACACCAGCTTGCCGCCGGTGAAAAGCAGACCCAAGTCGGCTCCCGTGCGTACGCCAAGGCCACGTCCTCCAGCAACAGCTCGGCCTGTCTCAGCTTCTGAAACGCAGCAGTTCAGAAGAAAGGTTTGTTAAAAGCTTCATTTGTTTGATGATACGTGGACATTACTCGACTCTGTTGCTTTCGCGAATTTGATACCTCAAAACTATATTCACATTGCAAATTCAACCCTTACTGTCAAAATAAAGTGTAACACTAATGTAGAGCCCGAGACAACCAGTTGAATGAATTTTACTCGACTTTTTTAGAATGCTAATTTATGTGGCTTTCTTGTTGCATGGGAGGTCAAACACAGCCAGATATATGTGAAACAAGTGCGTAGTGTAGACATCAGTAGCCTTCTTTCTGAAAAAGCGCTGCATCAGTCAAACTTCTTATTTTGTCTTTGCGGTGGGCATGTGTCACGGTTGTTGCTTGCTGAATTTCCTTCACATTTAATTTTGAAACTCCAATAAGAGCTTCATGAGAGAAATTGCAGATTGTTGTTTCCGTTGTTGATAGCCAAGTTCTGCTGAACGTTATGTTTGCTAAGCATTCGACCGCTGCCTGAACAGCTTTTTCGTCCAAAGCAACCCACTGAGATCTTGAAATGCTTGTTTCGGGAAATATTTGAAAAACAGCGTTTAACCTTCGCTGGGTGAGTTTCGCTTGAAGTAACATAATAATTTTGCTGTCAGTCAATTTTTTATGCCCCGCTGGCCGACCACACCCTAAAAAGTACGCCGTTCACGGTTTGAGTGATGCGTCTGCTGCACACAAGTGTTTGAAGGAAAAATGAGTTCGTGTTTGAGAGACGCCTGTAAAAAACTGCAGACGACAGGACAAAGAGTGTTTGCGTCTGAGAAGTTATTTTGAGATCACGTTATGTTAGCGATGTGAGACATAACGCTTTTACGCTAAACTAACTCGTAATAAGATCTTATTTTTATGTTTGCGTTTTCATCGTTGGCTAAAAACACGTTTATTATAAACAGGGTAACGTTTTCACTTAGCCTTCGTGCTATATCGTTGCTCCAAGCTTGACGCTTATTACACTTTTTATCCATTTTTTTCCTTGAATTCTTTTGGTCCGTGCATTTTTGAACAATTGCTGGAAACAGTCATATTAATGTTTGCGTTGACCTTAGGATATTGCCCGTCAAGTCAACGTTGACCCAGTGCGGAAAAATCAAATTACCCAAAGCTTCTCGGTGAGAAGTCTGTTATATACTGGATGATACTGAAATTTAATTAATCAAACTCTTATGTCATTGCACACTAAGTCTCACAACTCAGCAAGCTTCAGCGAAAATCCGATCACAGTTTACTTGTAACGAAAGATTAGTTTCGCTCAGAAGAGCATCGACAGTTAAAATTGTAAAATCTGCGTGGCAAAGAGTGAAACTAATAAATGAATAAAGATAAAATATTTGAGCACCATAACACAAGTATACAAAACTCTCCATATCTGGACCTTACTACCCATAGAAAGAGGCAACACTATCGCCAGCAATGATATGAAGTGCGGTTACGCCAAAACAATCGAAAGTCAAGCTACACCCCGCAGCAAATAGATAAGACAACGTAAAAATCAAACCATGATAAGGGCCGCATCAAGAATAACGGAATAGGGCAAGAATGAATTACGTGACATGAGTCAAATTCATCTTTCGAATGTTACTTTTAGACTTAATTGTATGAAACCATTTATCTTCACAATCGTCGAGAGATGTAGTTTTGTGTTGTTCCATGAATGTAACTTAAAACGCTGTGAAATAGATCGTTTTCCGACAAATCACGGTCCATATAAAAGTGTTTTAACAGGGCTGCGTAATCTTGTCGGCAGTTACGTTAAACGAGTTCCAAATTTTTTTAGTCTGACCCATATTTTGCTCACTACAGAGGATGTGCAACTTGTCACGTATATACCACAGTGGGATCAATTTAACTTCTGCAAAAGCTCAAAAGTTTCGAAAGGTGTTTTCAAAAATTCAGTGAAGTTCAGCATATATGTTCAATGGCGACCGAAATAACCACACAGGGCACAACGCCCATATGGTTCAGATGGACCAATCTCCTTTGCAGAAAAATTTCTGTGCGCTAAGATTTCGTAAATGTAATGTACGTACCAGTTGTTCTTTTCCATTTCACTGAAGTTCAACAGTAAAGGAAATGACGTTGTCCAGACTGTTGTATCATCATTGTTTTTTACTCTGGATAGATAAACCGTGTTTTCCACTTAGATGCTAATGATATTATGTCTTGGAGTATTTTGTGGAGAAGCCCAAAGACTTTTTTCGCAGTCGCACTGGAGATGACGGATAATCTTCTTCGTTGTTATACCTTTCCCCAAAACAGTAGATTTAAATGTCGAACCTGGGTAATGCGACGTTACTTTCATGTCGTGTATAAGTCGTCTCGTTGTACAAGTTCTGCAAAGACAACAGCTGACTCGTATAAATGTTGAAATGCATGTTACCACGCTACTCTAGTTTCGAAAGTATTGGCTCTGCGATATAGTCAGCTGTCACACTTGTATCGCTCTGTGCTTAATTAGTTTTGAGATGCGGTTTGCACACGGTTATTATTTGCTCCTTACAGCTTGAACGTCCTTTCGCCTACTCACCTGAAATGAAAAAGCTGTTGAAGAAGCAAACAGAGGCAAGGGACGCTAAGCAAAGAGAAGACGAACGGAGGAGAAAAGCGGAAGAGAAGGCTGCTCGAGAAGAGGCGGAGGACGCCTGGAAGTCTTGGGTCGAGAGAAAAGATGCGGAGTTGAAAGAGAAGCGAAAGCAGGAAAAAGAGGGTGCCAGGAAGAGAGAAATGGAAACCAGAAAGGTTTTTGTTTAACTACGGCATTGTTACTTTACTTATCAGTGCGGGCAAACCGAGCAAAAATAATTCTTTTTTTCAAGCGATAGTAGTTCCGGTGTAGTGTTTGTAACTTTGTCAGTTACGTGTTTGATAGTCTGATTAAATTGCTAGCTCAATGCTTGCTACAGCGGATAAGAATCGGTGAATGTATTTGCTCACCTGCTTTTGACTAATTGGTTCATCAGAGCAGATCTTTTTTACACGGAAATGCAGCAACTGAAGTTTTGCCGACCGGTCTCCAACTTTGTTGTGGACAACTGTGATCCCTTTGTGGGTTATATTCCCAAGAAACAATCGCAGTAAGACTTTCAATTGGTTGCCGTGGGCAAACGTAGAGAGCCTAAGGAGAAACAAGCTAACTTCCATAGCTACGTGTTTTGTATAGTTTTTACTAAATTATTTCACGTCAAAATCAAAGACGTTTTTCGTAAGGCGCGTTACGCGTAGTTTAGTTTACAAACCTCCACCCCACGTGCACTTGAGCACCTGGTATTCTTTTACGCCAAAGTCGTGTCCATTGGACCGGCAGCGGTCACTTGTAGCAGAATTCTTGAATATTGTCGATATGCGTTGTGGACGATGTCAAGTCCAAAATTGACCTTATCTTGACCGTGGCTGGGACACTTGTTGAAAAGTGTGCTCTGGCTCCTTCCTCTAAGCTAAGCGTAAGATAACATATGACGACGAGTGCGCCATAGGGCCTCTTGTCTATCCCACTTCTCGTTAGCCGAAGTGTCGGCGAAGCAAGATATATAAACAATATGCACACAGGATCCCGACGAAGCGGAAACTGCCTTTAGAGAGTGGCTGAAGCATAAGTCCGTGCAAACGAAGAAGGAACGCATTTTGACGCAACAGCAGCAAATCGAACGAGATGAAGGATGGTTTTTGAGGTAAGTCAATCCTGCGCTGCGCTTATAATAAAACTATCTAATTGCATGGTCGTGGAACACGACGCTTACCGGAGAAAGATTGATTCAACTGAACCACTGGAACTTTTCCAAGAACAACATAATGTATACCTCGAGGGGGTAAAACTTGTTCATTACTGTATATTGTGGCAAAGTTTTAAGGCCAGTTTTTACGCTCGAGACCTTTTATTTCACGGTAATCGCAAATGTCGACGTTTCAAGTTTGATACCTGAATCTAAGTTAAGTATTTTCTCATGCACTTTAATCGTCAAGTCGCCTGTGCTTGCTCTCTTTCCGTGCAGGGAAAGGAAGGAATGTAATCGCGCTTTCCGTCAATGGTTACGTGGCAAGAACGAAGCGGCCAGGAAGCAGCGAGAGCTCGAGAAGTCCTTGCGTCGCCAATCGCGGCGCGAAGCTCGTCAAGTGCGCCGCGCCCAGAAACTCCTCGAATCGATACGACAAGCGCAACAGATGAAATACGTCGAGTACTACGGCTACCGGTTTTAGCGGATGGCAATTCGAGCTCTCCAGCTCTGCAACGTAATTACCTCCTTCGTTGGAATTGGCGTCAGGGAGAATTTTCTTCTTATCTCTTGTTAGCACACAAGTTTAAAGCGTTCCTGGTTTAAGACTTGAAAACGATCAGGTCACGTAGTGTGAGAACGGCCAGCATGGTAGTCGTATGTAGTATTTCTCCGAACCAATCGTGTCACATCGAGGTATGTTTCCTGATTGTTTCGCAAGCACCTAATTATGAGACTCGTAGATATCAATACTAACACGTGGACACTATACTACACGCGCATACCGAAAGCGGCGTAGATCACAAAGAAACGACTGTTATAGTCTGGTTACTGATCCCGTCCGAGATCGACAGTTCTGTCGGTCAAAACCTTCGTTCAGGTCACAACAAACAAGGGTGGCTCGATTGCTGACGTTTGTGTAAACATCACGTGAAATGGAAACTTTGCTGTGTGAGAAATTCGACTGTAATCATCTGTTGTTTTCGTCTGGAATTGAACGTCTCACGAGCGCAAATTGGACTTTTGCTGAAACTTTTCTGTTTTGATTTATCAGAATAAGAATGCACAAAACATTAAATCACTAATGTGTCCACTATACTAGTATTACTTTTACTTGCTCTGAAATTAACTCCCAGTCATTAAGCGACAGGGAATCTGCTTCAAACTGCAATCAGCGCAACTGGTGGATATCAGACATGCAGACGTGGACCCAAGGTCGCACAAACGTCCCCAACCGAATGGCTGCACTGGAGCACTCCGCCTCCCACAAGCATCCAGCGTCCAGATAACTTAATAAAAAATTGAAACATCAACTTTCACCAGAAATTGGCGGCCTTTTTTGGTCTTGGCCGCAACGTTTTTCGTGAAACAAGGTCTGGCCTCGTATTTTCGAGGAAGAGGACATCATGTTGTGGCGGCCTTGTGTGCACCTATGATGAAAACCACCGATTTTTTTAATTTTTGCGTCCCGCGCCCAGTAAAACCTAAGGCCGCGTAATGCCTTGTCTTGAGCTGCTGCTGTTGTGAATTAAAACATCCTCGGGATCTCCCATGCACTAAAAATCGACCACCCAGCTAACACCCTTGTATGTTGCAACTACATATTGAAGGTCTTGATATATTGTGGATGAGCTTTAATTCCAGACCAATTTGACTGGTATGTTCCATTGTTCAATTGCACACCATCCTGAACTCAGTGTCTGCGCTCTCTGCACATTCCTCACTGTAGGGTCCGCCGTTCGATTTATCTCACTACGCTTCGCCGTGTCTTCACCCGTCGTCAGCTGTATTTTGATTTATATTTGTGTATTTTGATTTATCAGCTTTCCGTCGAGAATAGCCGGTGCGCGTTAACAATTAAGGATTATATGCTCGACCACAGCACCTATGCACTCAGATTTAAACAAAAACATTCCAGTCGCGCACCCGCTTCCTGCTGAAAGTAACAATCAACGCAGGGGTCGACCGAGTGAGCCCCGCAGTCCTAGCCACTGGGATCGCTGGACGGCGAAGTCAATATTTTTAGCGCTGATTCATCGACAGTTTTCGCAGCGATCTTTTTTATTTCGCTGATACCTGACTTGACGTTTAGAATCATTGTACAGAGAAGTGATTCGCGGCAGCGCGCTACTAGTTAGTTGTTACTTTTTATTGCGTACAACTGTCACTGTGCTGTATACAAGATTGTGTCCGATGTTGCGGTACGTTCGCTTAGCTGACAAAATAAAGAATGGTGCACCGTTGTTGGCGTATTAACCACCTGTTGTGGCGCTTACAAACGTCAGTGTTGTCTCAGCAACATCTCTGGTTTTTCGCTTTCAAAACTGCAGGATGCATCACGTTGCTTGTGGTTCACTCGTGTGCGGGGCTCAGAAGCGGGTATAAAATCGGACAGAAGAGCGTGCAGTGCGTTACCTGCAAACCACATGCGCCTCGGAAAAAACGTGCGCCACTCAAGCTGACGACTTCAAACCGGATTTTGTGACCTACTCGGGTCGTGACATCTTTCTGATTAGGGCTCGGCAGACCACGAGTTTCTTTTGGTTCTGCGAATGCGGCTGAATTTGGTAAATCGGTCGTCAGGGTTCAGCTACGAAATGTAAGATCAGGTGTCAACCTATCGCACCAACCATTCCGAACGACGAGATGTCTGTATGGTAATCCTATCGCATCTTAGCGTTTTGGCGCCGGGAACAACTGCGACGCTTCACCGTTTCACAGAAAGTAAAGAGACTCGTTTAACGTCCAGGTGCGGTCGAGTTTCAAGTCGGGAGCAACATCATTCATCAACCAACGTAGACATGCGGTTTGCTAATGAACGTCGATCACTGCGACTGATCAATATTTTGATGATCGCGCCTCCACTGTAACCGTAAAGTTGGCCCGTGAGCTGCAAAAATACAGTATTGTCCATGGTGTGTCGTAAATTAAAATATCATTTTACTGATTTCTGAATTGCAAATATACATTCTGTATTTTGTCCACACAATCTTTTGTTTAACTTCAATTATTATATATTATTGCGTCAGACTCAGGGTCCACATCACAAGGGTACTCTAATCACATACAAATTGTTATGCAGCTTGCTGTCCACTTTGTCAAGATGTGAACCGTAACAAGAACAACCACGAGGACTCGTTCCTGGTGTTTGTAATAAGAAAGCCGTGGAAACGTTTCATACAAAAAGCATTTGGAGTAAACTCTATCTCACAACTAACCAATGACAAGTTGCGGCAGGTATCAGTGCAGTTGTTATTTTAAGACGTATGCAAACCAAAAAGTGTTGCGCCATCAACGTTTGGCAACAGCATCAGCAGTATTTTCAAGGTGCTTTGAGAGACCGAAACGGTCTCTTAAAAACAGTAGAACCTCGCTTTACGACCACCACCAAAATACGCTATGAGCTCGCTTTACGACCACTCGGTAGTTAGATGAAGCAGTTGCGGTTTTTTAAAATGTTTTAGCGGTCACCAAGGTCGAACCTAAAAAAATCCTGGCCATCAGTGTTGGGATTTAGTTTTTTGGGGGCAGAGGTAATAACAATAGCATAATATACGTGTACAGTACCACAGTGACAATAACCCTTCTCGGTGTGTTCAAGCCTATGGCATAAGTTGCCCAAGCGTAACTGCAAACAGATAGTTCATTAAATTTTCACAGAAATGTTCTTTATCAAGCGATAAGTGAAAGACGGAGAGACGCATGTAAAGTACAATAACGCTCCAACACTGAGGTGAAAATAAGATTGCTTTATCAACAAGCTCATGCACTCAGTAAAACTGGAAGATGACGTACTTTGTAACGAAAAAGTAAAATGCAGTGAAATAGCAAGGGTCTCCTGTATCTTGGGCCCTCTTAGCCTACAAAATGGTGGGGAGTCGGGCTCCCCTTCGCTCCGCCGCCAAATTTTGAAGATGATGAACCCATACAAGATAAAGCTGATCTTGCAGGGAACTCGCACGAAAACCTGAATTGTATGCAAAGGTGTACGTGTACATAAAGAATAAAACGAAGTGTCCAAAGGTTCAAAGCACCATTTGTAAAACAGCCACTTGAGTCATTCTCTGGAGGAATATTTTACAGCACGGCCCGTTGTGATTTCAGCCCATCCCGCACCCCTGATTTTTCAAAAATTTATTTGTACGTGAATTCGTTGACTTCAAGATTGTATATATCCTTTTGTTGGAGAATTTTTTGCGTTTTATAAATGGTGGTAATTTTTCTAGTCACAAAATCATTTGTGCTTAAACATCTCATGGCGCGATTTAAAACAACCGATATTGCCTGTAGATGTAGGGTTGCCAGATGCATTTTGTAAAAATACCGGCCATTTCATTTTGTCAACAGCGCCAGACCTAAGCTCTGTTGTAATTCGTAAGCGGCACAGGGAAAACAGAGCGCCAATGAGTATTGTTAAGCCACAATTAATATTTTGCCCTATTTTGGCTGATTCGTTACATTTCGGTGTGTGTGTGACGTGAAAATCGCACCAAGGATTGCGTCAACAGCAACGATTAAACTTCGCTGATGGAACTGTCCTGACAAGATTCACTACTAGAGTCATTATTATAATTTGAGAAATTCGGCGTTAGTTCATTTTAAAGTTACGGCAAATTGTTAATTTTCAAAATACCGGCTTCGGGCACTGATTTTCAAAATACCGGCCAGGCCGGTGAAATACCGGCCATTTGGCTGTTTAACTTTATACTTTACGTTACACCAACATATTTGGATATAGTAAAACACAACTGTTTACACTGCTCTTTCCAAGCCAGTTTTTCATCTACAATTACACAAAGGTACTTGTAAGTCAAAGTTCAATACGATTACCGTTTGCTTTCAATACGATTACCGTTTGCATTTGTTGCAAAGGATTCTGTGCTTACATCTTGATTTGTGATTAACATATGTTTTGTTTTGGAAATATTTAGTGAGAGTTTGTTTGCAGTTAGCCAATCCATTACCTTTGTCTTTTCACAATTAACCGAGTTTTGTAAATTTCCCAGATTATTGTCGCTCTGAATTAAAATCGTGTCATCAGCGAAAAGTATATTTGTCATAAAATTTAAATTTGATAAGTCATTTATAAATGATAAAAAGAACAAAGGGCCTAAAATCAAGCATTGGGGAATCCAAGAAATAATTGAATTCAAAGATTATGCAGCAATGCCGCCCAAAAGCTCGACTTTTAGCCATTTGTATTGCATTAAGTTTACCATATCTGAAGAGGTAAATTTATTGGCAGTCTCAATCAGTGGCGTGCAGAGGGGTGGCGAACGGGGCGACGGCCCCGGGCAACCAAAGAGTGAAATCACAAAAATTTAAATGCTGTAACTGCATGATTTTTCCTGTTGTAAGGCTGCTAACACATGCTGCATGGATATAATTTTTCGAAACTTGTTTTGATGTCAACACCTATTTTTACGTACTCAAATGCCACTAATTCTCAGCTTCTTCAATACCAGGGACCTATACTCCAGGTGTGCGGCGCACACCCAAT
>Ga0210059_1002494_pt1 | contig 28895 bp, 15 predicted proteins | sample Ectturendosymbi2_FD_188042 | JGI IMG/M metagenome (GOLD analysis project Ga0210059, IMG submission 188042) | Ecteinascidia turbinata endosymbiont from Florida, USA - Sample 2 (SPAdes) (version 2) | ecosystem: Host-associated > Tunicates > Ascidians > Unclassified | place: Key West, Florida...
TGGTTTGGGTGGAAGAGGAGGTTTGTCTCTTTTCCTGTGGAAAGTTGGTCGGGACGCGACGGGCTTCGCAGTATCGCATGCACAGTGCTCGGTCCCTGCAAGTGCACAGCGAGCAGGTGCAAGACAAAGGCGCAACAGGCCGCGCTAGCATGCAAACGTGCCACACCGAGCCGATCACCAGATAACTGTCACAGCTTTCGCTGAAAGCGTGATCGACGCCAACGCTTTTACGCGTAAATTAAAGAAATTTTCGCGTGGAAAATGTTTACGCTGCGATTAGTTTCCAAGCGCAAGGATAAGAAAATTTCGCGTGACAAAATTTTCACATCGGTCAGCTTGTTAAGCGCAAGCGCAAGGATAAAATTAGCTCATGCATTACTTGTGTGTAAGTCCAAAACTTCGGTTCTCAATTCAGCGTGCTTTGAAACACAACTTGCAAATCGGTCAAAGATTTCAGAGAAACCAATCACAGATTCGTTCAGCAAATGCAAAAGCTTTAATCGATCGCACACCCACCAAGAAACCATGCATCAAGATGCGCAGACACTATTTCAACGTACCATCGACCGCGGTCACGATTGGCTCGTCAGCTTCCTGATCGGTGTCGCTCAATGCCACAGTGACCTGCTCCGTGGATACTGAAACAACAAGTGTGCCATATCGTCTGGAGTCTATTTCACACATCGTCGTAATAAATAAAGGCCGGGAACCGCAAGCGCAGCACCGCGGTGAGAACTCGATTTGGACGCAAAACCACGCGCGTGGAAAGCACACACATGCTCCAAGTCATATGCCGTTTGGAACAGAGGGAGCTTCCTGCGGTTGAGGTTATCTAAATCACTGGGGGATAAGGAACAACGAAAAGGTCTTGGCTCTGTTCAAATTACATCATTCTCTCAAGAGAGCGACGCTGTCACAAACGCAAAGCAACTTCAAGGGTGAAAGCAATTTAAATTAATCCCTCCTACAATCGCTTTCCCTGAACCACTCAAAACGAAGGGTGGTGACAGATATGAAGCAGGACGCGGTTTCTGGCTAACACTCAACAACCGGGCCAGCCAACATAAGAAAAAATGCAAGCTCACGTGGCGAAGGCGATTTTGTACGCGAGGATGCAGCGCTGCTGGTGGAAGCTTGCGAAATGCGACTTCGCTGCGAGGATAAGGAGCTTCGCTGCGAGCCTTGCGCGCTCCTCGCTTGGAAACGAAGTGGTCGGTGCGGCGGCTGCACCGGGGTGGGGGAAGCACGCTGGCTCGAGGTATCATCGGCATGTTCATAAGCAAGTCGTGTGGCGGATGTACTTTTGGTTTCCATCTTCGGCGATGGGTTGGAAACTGGTCGAGTCGCTGTAGCGGCCAGTGTCTTGCTTTTTGACATGTTCTGCTGACGAGCAAAACACAATCAGCGGACAAGCAATGAAAGCGGATTAAGATATGTTGAAGGCAGCAACATCCTACATGCCTTGGGAGCTCACACAGAGCTGGCAATAATCATCACATCTACGCCCAAGAACAAGGGAGATATGGACAGATAACGGGAATTATTTCTACTGAAGCTTTCCCTGAAAGATTCAGCGCGATTTGATGAAGACAAGCAATTGTGTAATATGGAATAATTCATCAGCATACCAGTTCCAAATGTTAAGTTGTTAAATGCACCGCTATCGTGCGCACAATTCTTCCATGGCTGTTTCAGTTACTTAAGGAACGGTTTTCCTATTGTCCACCCTGCGCAAAAGTCACCAAATTCAGAATCAAACACAAGCGTTAACCTTGTTCGTCTGCGGGTACGGCTTGTACTTGGTCCATTGCGCAGGACTGGGTTCCACGTAATGGCCAACTCTGTCGCCTCGGGTGCTGGGTTTCTCTGAAGCCATATTCCATTGAAACACAGGTTTCTTCGGTTGCTGAACGGGTTGAGCCGCTGGCAACGATTTCGGAGTATCATTACGATTCGGCTGAAAGGGTTCTCTTGTTCTTGCCGGCACATTTCGTTTATCTTCAGTGACGACTGCAGCGGGAACGGAACCATGGCTTTTTTGTTTCGGTAGTTTGGCTTCTAACAAAAAAATTATTTTTTCAGGCGCAAGACAGCAACGAATTGTTGCTTATGAGGTGGTAATAAAATCGAAGTTGCATGTGAGGCTTAGCGTTATCATCAGCAAACATGTCGGCATTGTTTTCGATTCGTACACATATTGACTGGCGGTGGAAGATGTTATTGGAAACAAGGCAATTTATTCTATACTTTTCGTCTGTGAAAAACATCCCACTGATGAATGACACCAGGGTCTGAATAAAACAGCCCGGCGTTGTCAATAAGGTTTTCTTTTTTTTTTTCAAATGGAAAGCAACCCAGTGTAAAACAAAAAAGAACCTGACCACGGCAATACATTTCTTTAATTCTCAGGATTATTATTGAGGGTCGTCGTTGGTGTAGCAGAAACAAGCAATAAGATTTGTCGATACGTATTCGAAAGAAGGGGTGTTTGTGAGACAGTTTGGGGCACCGACGGCGTGTTTCAACTGCTCCAATTTGCACCGGAAACTGTGGTGGCGCATTGAGTTCTGCAGCGCTTTCTTTGCTTCAGCATGAAGAGACATTTCTACGTGATAATGCACTACGCAGTGTTTGGAATCGTAATGAAGCAGGAGTCGGAAAAACTTTGAAACAAGAAACATACTATCGAAAGTGAGACTCTCTTCGCCGAACAAAATTATGGCTCAGATACTGACCAGATGTCCTGGTTTGTGAGCCGTTCCAGGAGTACAGCGAGACTTCTTTGATCGATGGTAAATCAATATGCGAGCCATTCTATTTTTAGGCTCCAGGGACACTTCATGTCCTTGCCGATGCTTTTATGTTCATATGAATGCCATTTCATGTTTTTTTTTCAATGTAAAATATTTTTTATTTACATTTTTTTACGTTTCAAAAATTTCTTGAAAAAAATTAATGAGACTGATTGGCCAAACACACAAGAGAGTTTTAAAGCACCGTGTATTGTCTGTGCAACAACGCAAAGCGAGCGTATTTTATCACTATTTGTTTTGGAAGGCTTGCTTAATTTCGAAAGTCACGACGATCGCAATTGCGCTCGTTTTCAGTGTCATTTGGCGAGCTTGGAGAAATTAAGAGGGTAGTTGGACAGATTCTCAGTCGTGGTAATTTTAGCGCAACTGCTAATACTTTTGCGATGTGACTTGGTCTCTGTAAAATATCAACTACGGCCTACGATTGTGCGTTGAAGATATCCTGTCAGGGCAAATAAATTTCAACATAAGAAACAAAGGAACTCGGTGGGTTATTTACTGTTCAACGTGGATTTCAAAGCAGCGAAGTTGCGCGAAACACTGCTTTTTGCAGAAAAAGAACGCAAAAGCGATACATCAGACAGACGATGACAGTTTCATATTCTGCGATGTAGCAAATATAACAGTTGAAGCATCAGGGCCGTCTGAGACAGTAGTTCATACTAAAATGAATTATCCCTACAGCTTGCGTCCTTGTACTGAACGCCTACAGTTTACCTTGACCAGTGATAGCGGCCATCTCCGAAGTCGGTTGAAAGTCACGTGCACGGTCTAAAAGCCAACGACAACAATGTCTGTTTCGTCAAACAACAATGCCGCTCGAGCGGTCGTCGAATGAGCGCTGTTTACACACCAGCGATATAACGCAAGAAGACTGCCAACCTGCGCGCTTGCGGACGTGGTGGTCGCTGCTCGGTCTCGTCGACTGTTTTTCCTGCCTGCCAGCGCTGCCGCGGGTGTCCTTGACAACGTACCGGTGAGCCTGCTGGGACCTAGATTTGCTCGGCGGAGGAGGTGAGTACATGGAGTTGGTCGCTTGCGTGGATTCTGTCCCGGAGCTCTCCTCTTCCAGGTGACTTGTATCGCCTCCGCTGCTCAGGGAGTCTTTCTCTGTTTAACAACGTTACGGTGATGGATGATGGTGGATTCTGCTCGAAAATCCCTTATTACAACGCAATTTCGTACGGAAAGAAGCACTTTACAGAAATCCAAGGCTGTTCCACTTTTTCGAGGTTGCTTGCTTTGGATTCCCCAAAAATTGTTAGAACTGGTGATGTTGCACTTGCAAGTGCCATTCTACGCACGTGGCAACACGCTATCTCAATAGGAATAAACGAATGTTTTAAGAAAATACGAAAACGTCTGCTTCGAATTTTTGGCTAAACTTTAATTGCCAGCAACGGCAGCAGGAAATTCACTGAATGTGGCAGTACTTTATGTCATGGTTTTGTGGCGAACTTTCGTTTCCCCTTTTCCTTAACTTTTGTTATGCCAAACCCCAGCACACTTCCACATTCAGTAAATTTATTGCTTCCGTTACTTTGCAACAGTTGCGGCCTCCAAACCGTGATTTCAGGCTTGCTCTGAAGTATGCAAATCTGACCAACACTTTTGACAGATTTCAATAGAAAAACGTACTATAGAATGTACTTAAAGCACAGGCTTGGTGATGCCCAAAAGCGACGAAAAATAGATGGACTGAGACAAAAAGTTTTGGACAGAATCGCATCCTCCAAGCGAATCATAAATCGTAATTACTGCCACGGTTGTTTAACACGAAATTACAATCGAAAATTGAATTAAATATTTCATTTCTGACAGCGTAACCACCTTTGAAGACTACTTCCTGTTGAAACATAAGGGCAAAAATTCCATAATCGATCACCCACAGCCCCTGTGATCAGTTGCAATGTTGAACTCAGTTGTATAATCACCTTATTTCAAGCACTTTCAATTGCCATCTACTGCGAAGTCAATCAAGATTACACAAATTGAATAGTGACACCAAGAAAGCCACATCTCAGCAGTTCTTCAACCTCTAGTTGCAAACAAACCATGGTCGCGTGGTCACCACACTAGTATAGCACAAACAGGCACTGTGCAAGAATAAAGCAAAGTTAGGAGGTGTACCTTGAGGATCTCCGAAAACAGGTTGATTATATTTTTCACTGACTCCGCCGTTCTGCGTATAGTAGCCAGGTAACATGGTTGTGACTTTGGGTGCTGTTTCGGCACTGATGGGCGTAGCATCAGGGTTAGCGTACAACAGGAGCAACGGTTGGTGGTGCCCCTTGATGCACTTCGATATAACATTGCTCCATCTTTTCCCAACCTGCAGAAGAAGCTGGGTTATTTTTGACTAATGGTGAGCAGTACCGGTGCAGTACTCTTGATTGAGGCAACTATTCCGTTAGTACCGCTTGCCAGTTTAATTTAGTCATTCCATTTCGGGACAAAATTTCAAAATTCGGGTAACTGTGAGAAAAACACGAAAAAAACGAGGTTTTTCCGATTTTGTGGAAAATGCGATTTTGCACAATAATGGACTCAGTATTTCTTTAGCATTGCTATACTTATAAGCCGCGGTACTGATTGCAATTAGCGCGAAACACTACGTATTGAAACGCGAAATGACCATCACGGTCTTCAAAGTTAACCACCACCCGATCAATACAGCGGACTGTGTCTGTGGGCTACGCCTAAATACTGTGAAACATGAATAAACAACTGTACAAAACAAGCTGGAGTTCACAAAATAACAAAAAATGCACACCACACAAACGTAAATATGAGATCAACAAAAACCACGAAATTATATCAGCAAAAACTTACAAACACAGCGAAAATACCCAAAGTCAGTTAAGGTTTTATTGCTAACGTACGGTTTTTCACTGATTCTAACAGTATCGATGCATGAAAATCTAAATCATGACTTCAAAAATTTTTTGAAAACGCGCTATCGTGATACAACCAAAAAATACTCTAGTAACTTCACTCCTCAGGTGAAACAAGCAAGGAATCAATGGCAAATTTTCAATAGGAAATCGATTTCACGTAACACTACGCATCGTCAGTCCTTACATTTTATTCAAATAGAAGATTCTATTTGAAACAAAATAGGAAGTCTAACCTGATTTATCACATACGCCATTTAAGTTTATCACATTAGCGGCTTATCACATACGCGATTTTTGCCGCTACGTAGATGACCTGTTTTTACTATTTCCTAACGAAGATTGTCTCAACAGGTTCTTTACCAATATTAATTCTGTTCACATGAATATTGTCTTTACCAAGGAGCTAGAAACTAATAATTGTCTCCACTGTCTTGATGTTTTAATTGAGAAAACATCAACAGGTTTTATTACTTCTACCTACAGGAAACCCACCCATACAGGTCTCTACTCGAAATGGTCGAGTTTCGTTCCGTTGCACAGGAAACGAAACCTTGTCAACTCTTTACTCCGCCGCGCTTATGACTTTGCCAGTTCCTACCAACTGGTACACAGGGAATTTATGAATATTAAGTGAATGTTGTCTCGCAACGGATACCGCGACAAATTTTTGGACCGTTGCATTCAGCAATTCTTAAACAGAAAATACGGTGTCACGCAACAACGTGATGCACCGGCTGAACCCTCTCCTTCACCCAAATGTATTTCATTACAACTGCCGTATTTGGGTTCTATATCTAATAACATACGACAGGAACTCAGCAGCTTTGTTAGACACAAGGCTGTAGTGAACGTGAAGCTACGTTGTTTTCAAAGTACTCGAAAGCTTCAAAGCTGGTTCTCTGTTAAAGACCGGCAAGCTTTACTAAACCGGTTTAACGTTGTGTACAAGCTCACCTGCTCACGCGGTGCCTCCTACATCGGGCAAACGCAACGCAATTTAACAAATCGTATATAAGAGCATCGAACGTCACTAAGCTCTTCAGTATGCAGACACTTGCAAGCCAACCAAGATCATCGGGTTGACTTTCACAACCCTGAGGTCATTGGTAGTGACAACAATTGGTGACGGCTGCAGATTCTTGAATCTTTGTTGATTCAAGAAAACAAACCAGAGCTGAATGCAAACATCCCGTCTATGCCTCTATGCATTTTTAACTTGTAACAGAGCTTCATGCTTCACTCGTGACGTCACGCGCCATCACCATTGGTGCGTATCCAGCTGAGTCATGTGACTACGTATGCTTCGCGCCACTACGTCACTACCGAAACAGCCTTTTGCGTTTTTCATTTTTTTACAGCGCTTTTCTCCTGAATGACCAATAAGAACCTGCAGCAAGATCACTGCAGTTCTATTGCTATACACTGATGATGATAACAGGAGTTATCGAAACCTTTGCAGTATGTCATTTGTATCGTTTGCTTTGGCCGTGATATTCATTATAAGGCGATTTAAGAAGCTCTACTGATAAAAGTTGAGCACTGTTAACGCAGGAACTTTTTGCAAATCAACCCACGATCACCTTTATTCTTTTTTTACAACCATCCGTTGGTTGGGAAACTATTATTATGTCAATCACGTGATTCGGTCCAAATACAATTACGAGTCACCAATCAGAATACATGAACATATGGAGTGACCGGCTTCTGTAGCAGTGCATTAAAGAATTACTTCTATAAATTCCTATGGATAACTTTTCGAAACCAATGAAAAATGTCTGTAAGTAAATTGAATCTGGAATACAACTTTCTCCACAGTCAAAAGGCGGCCTGTAGCAGCTTGCAGTGTACTGTCAGCATAGCGACAAAAGTGGCAAGGCACATTGGAACACAAGACCATACAGCATGGATTAGGGATGGGCAAGCTTTTAAGTGCAAAAACCATATTCATAAATTCACAACTTTAAAGGTCGTATAGTGGACTATATCAAATAACTAATCAATATTTATTAAAATAGCCACAGTTACGGTTATCACTACCGCGACCTTTGTAAAGATAAGGTTTTGTCAAATGCAGTTGGTTGTTCCGTTAAACTTTTTAGCAGATCGTTGCTTTATTTTGCATTTCTTGTTTTCATAAATTGTTTGCAAAACTGGAGTACTTGGTTTGAAAACGCCATTTCACATCGTACTATAGTGACTGTTTTATGTGTGACTGATAAGCATACGCCTTTCATTCTAACGTCAATAGAAAAATACTTTTCAGTGAAATGTTTGTTGAAAAAACGCCTTTCGTCTTTTAATTTTTCGCTTTTTAGATGCTTCGAACAACTCATTTTGGATGAATTTGGTCAGAAACGCAAACCTTTGTTGAAAATTGTGTAAATAGGTTGTGGAAATAAATACGGAACGAATTAATACGACGTTAAAATGGCTACAACCCAGACATTCCAACTTCAGTTGCCGTGAATTTAATTCGATGCGAAAATAAGAAGTAAAACGACGTCCACAGCGGGCCTACGACACCAAGCCGGCATCTTTTCTCTATCCAAATAACATGAGCATGTGACTCATTCCTGGCCATAGTTTGTCCATTGTTTTCTTACTTCCTATGAAACAGATGACCTATGTTTTTGCTGCGTGCCAATACTCACGGTCCAGTGAGCGTCACCAAAACGAAAAAATATGGAAAAAACGCTCCCGTAAAATATTAGATCATTTGCATGAGAGTTTGCATGAAAGACACGCTCAACTCATGCCAGTCCAGAATCCGTCAATGCTTTCTGCAAAGGAAAACCAGTACCTTTGTAAAACGGAATATAGAGAATAAAATTTATTTTGAAGCCCTTGACTCGGAGGAACCACTTAATACAAATGGTAAGATTGCACAAGAGAATATTCTTATCAAAGGTGGCGGGTTATCACATATAATTTGATTGGTTATCCTTTTGACAAAATTGATGTTAATTTGGTTAATGATCAAACACATTTTTGCTTGCAAGTACAGACCAACCAGCCCGTGGCCTGGTGGTAAGTGCGTCCGCTTCGGTGCTGGTACGTCTCAGCCGGGTCTTACCAAGACCTTGTAAATTGGTACTGTAGCCTTCTTGCCAGGCGCACGGTGTGCTGAAGAGCTACAGGGAACGTAATAGACCTGGAGAGGGATGGACTCCGTCAGGCGTCACTGCCCAAGATACACTACTCGAAATGATTAAAACATCAATGAATATTGACTGAATTGCAGTAATCCTTAAGGTAGTAGCGGCCCTAACATTGCAGTTATGGGGCAACAACAACAGACCAAATTTGGTAACTTTTGTGAACGTAAGTTCAAAGCTCTGGAGAGCCAGCCAGGAAAACATCAATTTTAATGAAAGGAACCGCAACCACTAAGTAAAGATGCGCGTATCCCGCTCATAGCTAGACGCAATTCATGTAACAAACGCCCAGTTGGGGGATTTCTCTGCCCTCACATAGTGATGTGGTTGGGAAGCGAATTGGCATTGTATTTGAAATAATATCAAGTTTCTCGTCAATGACTAAACCACGCGTTCCAACGGTAGGTACTGTTGCAATCTCTCCGGTGGCGTTGCGTTGTGTGATTCACCACGAACGGGATGTGCGTGAAGAACAACAATATACACACGTGGCGCGAACAAGCAATAATAGAGTGATTGCGGCGTGGAAGCTCTGCCGATATTAACGTGTCCACGATTGAACTTGATGACTAGCGTACGCGGAGAGTGATCGCGGCGCGTGAACTCTATTGTTGCTTGCTGCCACGGTGCGAAACTTTGCGTACATGCCGCTCGGGATTTCCGATCGCAACAAAATGGTGCTGTGACCAGGATGTAGAGGTCGTGCCGACTTCAGCCTTCACACAAAGAACGTGCGATCGGTGTGGTTCGTTGTAAAAAGGAGGGGATGTTGTTGCAAACTCTCCGGTGGCGTTGCGTTGATTGTGTGATTTACCACGAATGGGATGTGCGTGAAGAATAACACCATTATATATGTAGCGCGAGCACGCAATAGTAACAGAGATTGCGAGCATGATCTCTATTGTTGCTTGCTGCCATGGTTTGCGCACATGCCGCGGGATCTCAGATCGCAACAGTACGCACTCAACCGCTATGCTTCGTCAGTTGACGGCCATGTTTTCCGAAACTTTTGCGGAAAGTATGTAAGGCTAACCCAACAAAGTCTTGACAGTTTTGTTTGAAACCTACCAGGAAGCCTCTAACAACCCGTCTACAGAACACTTTCAAAATTGGAGGAACAAAACGATTAATTGTAAGAAGAAGCTTCATGAACCAGTCATAACTTAAAATAACTTTGCGCGGTACACTGAATTGCAAAAAACTTAACCTTGCAAATAGAACTAGTGTTTGCCAGTTCAACGTTAGTATTCAGAATTGTCCACTGTATTCCACGGGTTCAGTAAAAATGCAAATATAGTCCAGTAAGCATGGGGTAGCGGTAGAAAATCCTGCGCTTTTTTCTTGTCATTGTACAACCTCCATTGGCAAACACATTGACAGTGAATCCAAACATCCATTCGATGAACATTCCAGTGGTGCAAAACGATACCGCAAACTGCGAATTTCACATGGAGCGGTCTACAAGTACATTACCTCAGAGACTTGTGCATCGTCGAAGTAAACCCATTTCCGCAGTTTCGTATGAAAGAAAAAAGTGGAGTAATGCTTGCCATAATAGCACACCATGCCTACCAGATATAGCTCCATTCTGCTAGCGCGCTCATCAACCACAGTGTGAAAGAGCTACAAACAAAAAGCAACCATTTGGATCATTTATTGCAACTCACTGCCAGTTGAATGGTGCGATGACATAACACATCCAACATCAACGCTAAATGTACTGCAAGAAGAAGAACGTTGCGGTACAGAAACTAAAGCGAAAAACATCATTACTGCACAAATGACGATCTAATGCTTTGTAATTTCGTCTGCAATTGTTCTGGATGGGTGAAACGTATCAACCCTTACTGAAAAGATGCGAAAATTAGAAATGAAAGACGTGATAAATCTAAACAGTTTGGAAAATTACTTGTTCCTAATAGCCATTTCAGTTGCGGTACTGGAATTTATACCATCGCCACTGCGTATCGCAACCTTCTATTTACGTGGCAACACACACATACGATGATAGCATATATTTGTACGTACAGTATATGTTTACGGTTAATGACAATGGATTGCAAATACCAAGCATAAATTTCTCTTGAAACCAGAATCATGGTCATGCGGACACTTAATAAAATTAAAAACAAAAACAATTTAAAGTTTTCATAGGAATTGCGCGACGATGCCGATGTACGGAAACAAACCAAGTACTGGCACCCATTGCCTTTTGGTAGTGCTTCTATACAAACTGTGTGTGCACAACACGCAACTCCACACCACAAGTGCCAAGGGTGAAACGTAATAGAAAGTTTATTTGACTGTTTCAAAAAAATTGCCGTGCTGTTCAAACCAGACCTCATTACTATCAACGCAACGTGGACGCTTTCCATCAGCATGTTTGTCACAAACTTTTATCGGAGATCGTTGGTGTTTTCTAAACTTTAAAAATGCTGCAAATATTTTTGTGATCCAGCGTATACATCAAAACGCAACACGCAATGCATGAAAGTATTAAAAACAAACCTACCTTTAGAGAATAAAATCTAACTCCTTGTCTAAACTTGTGCAAAGTTTGAAGTTTTAACTATCTACGTCTTTGAAAGTAAAATATTTTTGTTCTAACTTTTATATAAACAAAACATACATTTAAAAAACTTACGTCACTTAGTCTAAGGGTGGTTCCCAGAGCATGAAGCAGGTCAACGATGTGTTGTACTTGCGATTCTTCGCTATCCCACACAATACCGATAGACACAACGTCAGGGCAGTTCATCAACACTTTTCTAATGTCCACTTTGGCTCCACACTCACTCTGAATAGAACCGTATGAGGTTGGTTCTTATCAGACACACTAAAATACAATCCTTGGAAAATTACTTGTTCCTAATAGCGGCACCAACTAAAACGTTCTTCTTGCATCACTGCTGCATTGCGCGGTTTTGTTTTTCATGTAATCCGCATACACTACTGTTGACAATAGCAAAACCAACTAAATTTGTCAGAAATCTTAAATATACCTAGGTTTGTTAGAACCATGAAACGGTGGCATTTAAAAATTGATGACATCATAAAAGCAATAGGCAAAACGCTGTAAGACGTGCAGCTTGTGCGTAATTTTTACGTGTAGAATGCTGAAGTATTCAATGTAGCTGTTGATGACTGGCAAATGTTTAATGTACAAGAAAGAGGCACAGCTTCACGGAAATTGGAACATACTACTGTTGTATCTATCTCTTCAAAAAAACACTTTGCTTCACTCCCAATCAAAGAATCTTCAACATGCCACACTTCATTTAACTAGTTCATGCCCTCCAGTTGCAATGGTAAGTATTGCTTGCCAAAACTCAGTAGTCTGCATCACAGGGGTGTCTAGTCTGGCTACTTTCAATTTTTTCTTAACATCTTTTATTCGTTGCCCACGAATGTGACATAAAAAGCAGACTGTAAGAATTCCCTATTTCCCTATGGCATCATATACTGCAGTTTTAGTATTCCAGTAGAAGCAAGTATTTGCGAAAGACATGTATTTTTTTATTTGTCGCAGTTTGTTTTCTTATTTATATTCATTTTAGTCTTGAATTTGTGTGCTTTCTCTAATTTTGTTTTAGCCTTTCAGCATTTCGCCCATTAGCATTGCTTGCAGATTGCAAAACTGAGGATGCGTAGTGTTACGCGAAATCGATTTCCTATTAAGAAAATTCGCTGACAGATCCACACCCTTCACCTTTGTGGAGACCAATTACTTGAATACAGATATGTGCAAGTATAAATCATTACAAAAGGATAAAAACAGAGCCCAATCTGCTGATTCCTCGAAAGCTTACAGCAAAGACTGAGTTTTTATTGGTTCCCTAAAAAGATTAACATGACCCATCTCAACTTTGGAACTGTCACCTCGGTTTGTACATAGAGGCTAGTTTTTCAAAGATTTTTGTTAAGTACATCCCTACGTCATAGCCAACATTTATTAGAGTACTGTATTATCCATTTTCAACAGCAACACATACTACACTGGTGCCAAAGATTAATGTTACTTGGAGTAATACCATATCTAGAATTTGTCTTGGACCTTACAATGCAACTTCTGCACCTATACTTTCCAAGGGAAAATTTTGTCTTGCCATAGGAGAAAATATATCTGCTAAATTCTAATTCATATTTATTTGCGGCATGACTGACATTAAAAGGTATTACACCAAACCATTTTCAGAGTACACCCTTGCCCATAGAAGTTGCTGACATCATTTCAAGTTCTTATCTTGATTTGATAGAGAGATGGCATACACAAGGGGTGGACAAATGTGTTCAATGGAAGAGCCATTTGCAGAAAACCAAAAACACCAATAAGCCGCAAAATAAGTTTGCATTGTATTACAAATATAAAGAATACAAGTTTTACACAAAAAGGCCTATAGTATTTGAATCACACCAAACGCATTATTATCAATATCAAGATTTTGTTTGATTTGGTAATCTCCAAAAATTCCTGACAATGGGTTGTTAAAGCTCTCTGCCAAGTGTTTTATTTGTTAGGGTTGCATGATATTTTGATTCTGGAACTTAATTCCGGAGAATAAAATCCACAGCAATATGTCATGCTAAATACAGAAATGAGTCACACTTTGGTCTTTTAAGTTCTGGATATTTTCTTTCTGGAACCTGTCACCACAACTCAACTGCACAGTGGCATTAACTGAAATTTTTTAGAGGCAGATCTTCTTGCATTTCGGTCAGTTTAATTTCTACAACAGACAAGTTTGTGACAACAATTGGCAAACTGGATAGCCATCACTGACTACATTAACGTTGAATGGATTTACAAGCACTGCAAAGCATTGACTTGGAACTCCTTTAGTAGTCTTTTGATGTATTTTTGTATTCTTCCACTTTGAAGCGTGCCATCACTTCTTCACAAAAAGCATTCGTTCTCATTCCGACATTGGCAAAATGACAGAATGTTTATGTCAATACCTCTTTCAAACAATTTAATTTTGTTCTGGAAGCTTAAGTAACCTAACTTGAGATTGAGACTCACTGTCTCTGTTATCGAATCACATTTTCTCTCCTGGATAACTAACCTTATGAACTCGTGTGAACACACTGATAAATGAAACAACGTTAAATATGAGGCAACCACTCACTATTAATTTGAGATGTTGCTATTCAGCTAAAAGAGCCATGCAAAACATGTCAGCAAGTCGCAGTTTGCCCACCACTGGCATATATGGACATACTGTAGAGCAGGCCTGCACACCATGCGGCCCATGAGAGATTTTGCATTTGCAGAATATGTAAACAGCCCGACTTTGGATATATAATTGTTCAAACTTCAACAAAATGAAATAGATTTTGCAGCCCACCGTAAATTTATGTTGGTCAGTTTGGACCTTTGTGCTTTCTGAGTTGTGCAGGGCTGCTGTAAAGAAATCTTGGAAGTATTGGGAGACAAACAAACAAACCTGGAATGCACCTAACAACTAAGATAGCAGAATTTAGGGATGCAGTTTCTTAATTGAGACAAGGTACACCAACCAGAAGTCTTGAACTACCTCTTCCATAGAAAAGCGATGGTAAATATGAACAACTAATAAAGACGTTTTTGTTAAATTAGTTGTTTTGTGATTGCAGTGTTGCCATGTGCCACTCAAAAGATGAAAGATTGTTGATGCAAATTATGTCATGATGAAACACTGGTAGTCCATGACAGAAACACAAAGAATATCCTAAAAAACATGAGGTGGAAAGAAATGAACCTCAAGCAGTAGTATACTCTGGCAACCGAAGGGCAGTGCTTTGTCATGAACAAATGTAGTTGTACTGACTGACAGCATGATGTTATGTTTAGCTGTCAATATAACTAAAGATCATGAAACTGTAACAAACTCATTTCAGCAAAATGTTTGAACATGAAAATTATGCCATTAATTAAGTGATACTTACTCTGCAAGGTACAAGTTAGAAAGTGTCATTATACTTGGAGCAACCTACCAGTATCATTTGATAATGTTTATGGTTAAATTTGAAAATGTTCACTATGAAGAGAGGGTGTTGACGACCACTTGTTACTGGCTGTAAAGTCATTGTATTCTTGCTCAGAAATTTTGTTCCGTATCAGTGGAGTTAATCACAACCGTTCCCACTAAAAACCAGAAACTCATGTTGTTGCAGTATGCTACAAGTAAGTGGCAATACATTGGAGAATGCCAAGTACCTCGGCTAAGTATTCATAAGTGACAGAAGGTAGGAGAGGGAGATTGATACACAGATTGATAAAGCAAATGCAGCTCTGTGTGAGCTTTATCGTTCTATCATCACAAAATGGGAGCTTACAGAACGCCGCAGAGCTATCAGTTTTTATAAATCAATCTTCGTTCCAATACTCACCTATTGTCATGAATATTGGTTAATGACTGAAGAATGCTATCGCAAAATAAGTGGCATTGATGGGACTTTTGCAAAGAGTTCATGGCAAGACACTTTGTGACAGTGTGCTGCTGCTGTGAAATTCGTAAAGCTGTCAAGCCACTTCTCTGAATCAAGAGATCTCAGCTCAGTTATGATCCATTCGGCCATGTGACCAGAATGCCCCAGGAAAGATTGGTGAGGCAAGTCATGCTGGTAACTTCCAAGGGAAAGTGCCCAGAGGTTGTCTAAGGACTGGGTGGAGTGACTACATCTCCGGTCTTGCTTGGTCCTGTCTTGGTGTGGAGTCAGCAGAACTATCTGAGATTGCTGAAAACCATGAGGTATTTGGTGTTGCCCTGTAACCACCTCTGAAGCAAAGCATGTATGAGAATGAATGAATTCACACTCTTATTACTGGGAGACTATCCATGGGACAAAGAGCAATTGCTTAGACTATCTATGGGACAAAGAGCAATTGCTTATATGGGACCAAAATGTGGTGAACAATCGATTCAATCATTAAAGAACATCTAATGCAGTGGTTTTCAATCTTTTTCATGCAGCGACCCATTTTGCAAACCAATTTAACCTAACGCCCCCTGGCCAAAATTTCTAGTCAGGCATATGAAATGCAGTTAAATCCAATGTCACAAAATAACGAATGCAATCACACTGTTGAACAAAGACTCATTCATTAAATTCATGCACATGGCAGCATCAGTGAGAGAGACCTGTGATGTCCACAAACCACCCAACAGCCAGTACAGTAGTACAGTCAGGAATTTTGTTCGGAAGGGGCCAGTCACTGACATTGTCTTGAGGCCGAATGTTCCTTCAGTTATTTTCGAACAGTTGAAATTAATGTAAAGCACCAGTGAAAAACCTTAGCAAGTTTGTTTCAAGTGGGGAAATGGCCTCTTTGGCCTCATTCTGGCTGCGCCACTGTCCACAGCACAACTCATTGAAAACTAAACTCATTGAAAACTAGACTCTCAAGTTAGCTGACAAAATCAGATATCTAATGTACAAACACAGCATATTCCTATGTCACAACGTTATTTGTGTGCTGCCAAATGCAACAGTACTGTGATGGTCATAATCACACTCAAAACTTTGTAATGGTCACAATCACACACAAAACAATTTTGAATGAAAATATAGGCTATCATTTTTGCCAAGTGATCCTATCATTTTGGCTACGACCAAAAGTGACTTGATATACAAAATATAAAATATTGAAGTAATCATGAATACTTTTCCTAAAAGCTCTCGCAACCCCTACAAAAAAGGCAAACAATCCCCATGGGGTTGCAACCCCCAGGTTGAAAACCACCGATCTAAAGTATAAAAATGTATTACTGAGTGAACACTAGCACATTCCTGATATTCTTTAACAGTTTATTTATCTGAAAACAGCAAGCTCTTGTAGTGCTAACATTATCCATGCAATCTGGCTATTAAGGTGTCCCTGCTCTTCCAAAGTTGTTTAAAGCCTCTGTTCTCAAACATTGTCTTAGTTTTTATATAAAGTATATATGCTATAAATGCTTTCAAATAATACTGAATTGTAGAAAAAGAAATATCTATTAAAATCCCATTTTTATGTATCCCTTTTATTTTTTCTTTATTTACTCAAAGGAGCACATGTCCATTAAACCCTAGTGTTATAATAGGCAGGGCCAGATTTAGCTAATGTGAGGCTCTGGGCTGATCCACTTGTGAGGTCCCCTCTCCCACTGCTACGCGTTGGGTTAAATGGAAAAATGCAAAGCGATGATACTGATGCTCTGAGAGTAAGGTCAATAAAAAATTATAAATCATTACTATAGCGTTCCACAATCACTGCGCTTGTTGGTGCCTTCAATGCAAAAGCATTCAATGACATGAAATTGCTGAAATCATCCTTGGCTGGTGGGAACAAGACTATTCATTTCCACAGGCAAACCAACCAAAAATGTCATGGTTATTTGACAAAAACATGGCATGCATTTTTTAAAAGTTTCACATCGTTTTTTTTCTTATCTGTGCTCAAAAAAAAAACAAACAAACTGCACATAGGTGTTGTGGCATAAAGATGTTAAAGCACAGCATGTGGATCATGTTGTAACTTCCTTACCATGGCTGAAAAATCTTACACACACGAGCAAAACATATCAAGTCAAAAACGCACATAAATGGTTGCAACCGCTAGGTTCATGATTTACGTGTTTCTTAGCTTTTCAGACTGCTGAGGATCAAACACAATGAAACAGTAACACAAAAAGATGTGAGGTTTGAATCAGAACTGTCGCCAGAAAGTCTTGCGCAAGGGGACTTGACATCAGTCTTCCCTCTAAGAAAATTGTACACTGAGTAATGTTTGTTTTAGTGCATGTGCAATTGCACAACCACGAAGACACACCAGTGAAGTGTTTCAAGCGTTAAAATGGCCATGTGGTAGCAAAGATATTAATTTGGAATGTTCCAACTTACAAGTACACAAGAATGAGATTTCACTGAGCAAATGGTCAGGTGGTGCTGCGTATTTGCACACCTTAGAGGGAACACTGCTTGACATTCTGAAATTTTGAGAAAATCTCCATTGATTCATAGTGTTTCATATTTGAATTTGGAAGGGCTGAGCCCACCTAGCCTACCCATGTCGACAGGACTGATTTAAACATCCCTTATGCTGTCGTTATTGAGATATATTTTAGGAAATAAAAAAATTGAAAAAATCACCTAAAAATACCAAACGAGCTTCATGTAATAGAAACGCTAACAAAACTACTGTATTGCTCAGGTACAAATGAAGTGACTATATTTTTATTGTAGGATACACTGCTGCTAGACTTACACATAGCTCTTTTCTGTAGTACAACCTTAAACTTTGACTAAGTGCATATCAAGCACAAACAGCCACTAGTTCTTTCACCTGATTCACACGTAACACTCGGTATGATTCAGCAAACGCAGTCAACGTATTTTGAGTATATTGACACAATAGTCAGCATGCGGCTTGACCAATGGTCATATTGACATTCATGGAGACTCGTTGGAAGACCCTGGCATCATCAACACAAAATCTGATTAGGTGGATGAAACTAAATATCATGAATAACTACGACATTAATTTTTGATGAACATTTATCAAACTGATCATATATGGGCAATTTACTTTATGCATACCACAGTCTGTTAGAGGTCCCCTTGGATCTTGAGGCCCTAGGCTTAAGATTACATAGCCTGTTTGTAAATCTGGCCCTGATAACAGGCGTCCTGGGAAAAATCCATAACATATTTCATCAACATACGCTAGCAGTCAAGGTTGATAAATATAAAGATTTTTTTGAAAAAAGCAAAAAAATTGGATTTCTTTGATTTAAATAAGATTTTTCTTATTTAAATAAGATTTCTTGATTTTTTTGATTTAATGCAATGGTTCTTAACCTTTTTCATCCCATGCACCCCTTTAATCGTTATTCACAGATAAAATTCCCCCCTTAGAAATTTAGTTTGTAAAGAACACTTTTACATCAGTACACTAAGAGAAACTAAACTCTTCCCAATTGATAAGCTAAACTATATTACATTTTAAACAAAATCCTAAATACAATATTTCCTCCTTGCAAATACAAAATTCCACCTGGTGGGGAATTTCCCCCTAGTTGAGAACCCCTGATTTAATGTGTAAAGGGTAGCCACCTAAGAAGTTGTAATTTTTTATTTTAACGAGTTTGTTTCAATATGAAATTTTGTGCTTTGTTTCTTCTAGTACAGCGACTAGAATTCAGCTGAACTTTCATTCAAATTTACTTTGCACTTATGCATCACGCTTACAGCAAATCAGTTCATAACACCAGTGTAGGTGTACAAAACAAAATACTTTGAAATGACAAAACCCAAACCATCAGTTCATCAACTTCATTAACACTTGTGGCATGTTAAGAAGCCTGTGCAAAAATACAAGCTTGCCAGCCTTTTTGATGTGAAGTCTATTGTTAAAATTAATTTGGTAACTCAGCCTTCACTAGTTAACTTACGCAGAAGTACAACTTACATGCATAAAATGGTAAAAACCCATAATAAACAGTTATTATGAACCTGAATCAAAAATATGTTCTAAAACTACTGCTCCTACAGTCAACAGCCCACATATTTGCTGGAATTTAGATCTAATTTTTACTTTATGCCAGGTCTGTAGCTATGGGGACATTCAGAGTCAGTGTGCCTAAATTTTTTGTGCCCCCCAAATTTATTGTACCCAGAAAATATTGTTTCACACATATACCTTAATAAAAACAAAAATCTTGCCTTCCTAACACTTTATTTTGCCCTCAAACTTGGCTACAGGCTTGCTTTATGCCAGCCTATACTTCCAAGCTTCTGGCATTCTGACAGTTCTGTCATCTGAGTCTGGAAATGTTAGTGATTTCAGTCCACATAATCATTTTTGTAGTGAGTTGACATAGAACCTGTGACTCACAGTTGCTATGACTAATAAAACTTTAATTGCTTTTATAACTTGTGTTGTCGTGAGTCTCTGCCTTCTTTAATAATAAGTGAAACCGATTAAAATACCAATTAAATGTGTCATACAAATCACAAAAACCTTCACGCTGTACATGATTTTTGCTTGATTTTTTTGATTTTGTAACTGATTTAAATGAATTGATTTAAATCAATCAACCCTGACTAGAAATAGCTGAACTGTTATTCAAATATTTTTGTTCTCATGCAATATCCCTTAATGCACATGAGTTCATAACACCAGTACCAGTGTATGAAATGAAATATACATATCTATTCAAATGCCAATACTTAAACTGCCAGTTTAGTAATTTCATTGACACTCATGGCATATATGCACAAAATGTTAAAAACCTAAAATAATAATATATCTGTTTCATGAATCAAGATATGTTCTTTAACTATGTTTACACTCAACAGCCTTCATATATGATGGAACTTTCACTTTATGCCAGCCTGCACTTTCAAATTTCTGGCATTCAAACAGTTATGTCTTCTAAATCTGCAAGGGTTAGTGATTTCAGTCCACATGTCACTTTTGAAGTTAAATGACATAGAATCTGTGACCTCACAGTTGCTATAATTGATAAAACTTTAAGTGGTTCAAACTTGTGTCATCATAAAAACTCTTTGCCTTCTATACTAATACTGTATGAGCCTATTAGAATGAAAACCTATTAGAGTGCTAATTAAATGTGTCATAGACATCACGCAAGGCTCTAAAAAACGACATGATTTTTGCTTGATTTTTTTATTTTGCTTTGATGATTTAAATCATGATATTTATTGCTTGACTTAAATCAATCAATCCTGCTAGTAGTGCATCAATAAAGCAGTAACACTTCTCCATTACTTAATTTTTTTATTGTGTTTTTAATATGTATCCTTTTTGAATTATGCATCATTTTTGTGTACATGTGTCTCAGGTAGCTTTTTGTTGGACTGACAGCTATTGTGCCCAGTATATTATAAACCTAACTTTGTGAACATTGCTTTACTGAGACTGATTTCATCTTGTTTCAACTTGGAAACCTGTCAGTTATGATGTGTGTATGCTTATTTTTCATAATTTTTTTATTTTTTGCTTGTTTCTTTTCTTCACTTGTTTTGTATTTCCTTACAAGTATCACAAACCGTCAAGGCCCCACTTGTTCTATACCAGTGGTTCTTAACCTTTTTTACATATCTTACCCTTTTATCAAACAGGATTACCAGATTACACCCACTACACTCAGTGATGCTTCTTTATTAAAAATATGAAATTAACAAACTCTTACAGTTTAGAATGATTTACAAAAATTAAGTTTTGCTGCAACTTACGGTTCAGTAAATTTACCCCCTTGGAAGATGAAATTTACCACCAGGGTAAATTTACCCCAGGTTAAGAACCACTGTTCTATACCAAGGTCACCTGGCTACTTTTGCAATGAACGCTGCATTGGTGAGAAGTCTATGGCAGCACCACATATGAAGCTTTCCTTGCACCCATCTATTAACACTAATAAGCACAAGGTTGTATAGGTGTAAGCACCATTTTTCAAGTTTTTGTTATGACTTGACCAGGAATCGAACTCTGCCTACTAGCTTCTGTGGCAAAAGCTCAGCCCACTATAACCTGAACAGTTGCCAAAAAGTCATCAATAGGGGCTTTACGTTTGTGCAGGCGGGTTTACATTCATGCAGGTGGGGCCAGACATTCAATTTTAACAAAAAATCCAGTAATTTATACTGGATTAATTTATAGTGTTTCATATTTCAATTTGGGGAGCTTGAAGCTTTGTTTGGGGGGGCTTAGCCAACACTTGACCAGCAACAAAAATTACACTTCACATTAGACAAAATTGTCCAAATACAATATCACTTACTACTTTTTAACAGCAAGTTTACTTACTGGACAACTTCTGACGTCTCCCCAGCTACCAGCTACTCGAATCAAGTGGCCGAACATTTGAGTGTTTGCTGAAGTTCCATAACGATTTCGCATGATCTCATCTTCAACACTGAGTGAAATCAAATTAATGATGGGTAAATTGATGAAAAGCAGAGTTTAGCTAAGTGGCACACACATAACGTTAAGCTTTACCTAAAGTATAGAAATTACAGGCCATTGCAAACTGTACTTTCAATGGGCACCGCTTATGTGCATGGCCCACAAAACGTAGCTCTTATCTTTGTCAAAGCACATTGTGTAATATTACACACATACTGCAGTCAAGTCATTGCTTGCCAAATCTATAAAGTCTTTGCAAGTAGTTTAAACAATCCAGTTAAATGCTCATTATAAGCATATGAATAACATGTGCACTTCCAACAGACATTTGAGTACATACAGACAAACACATGCATGGTCATTCCTACAAAAAAAAAACATATTCTAGAGTGATGCAAGAAACTTATGTTTCTTTGAAATATTGTTAGAAATAGGGCACGGTGGAATAAGATAGCACTAACCAGGAGTCCTGGTAATATATATAGGTTAGAAAACAGCATGCCCAGGACATTTTTGTGAACAAAAAGGTTTCATGCATCAGCAGCACTTGTAAAGTAACACATTAATTGGTGAATCTAAATTTTTTCAAAGAAAACACACAAAACAAAGGCCAATTTAAAGACATGAGGAAAACATCTGTAGAAATTCCCTTTTTCATACAGGGCAACACCTTTTCATTTCACCAACAAAAAAGTTTTACAATAGTGCCTACAAATTTACAACACTAAGCTTACCAAAGAGCTGTAGCTGATACATAATGAACCATTTCAATAAATGGTAGTGGCTCTGATGTAGCTCCACAGCAGCAAACACACTGTTCAACCAATGAAAGGCCAAATTTTTGATGAGGAATGCAATGGGAAGCTGTGCAGACATCTTCACGAACAGTATTACCAATATGCACATGCATTCGCAGCAATATGTTCTCCTGCAAAAAATATTTTGAATACTTTTACTAGGTTTGCAGGCAATATTTTTATTGTATGCTATGCAATTCGCTGAGCATGCAATAACAGCCAGACCAACACACACCAGGCAACCACTTACAAAAACTTCAGCGGCATCATCCATCAAACCAAGCTGGAATCTGTTTTGTTGCTGAAAAGTTTCTGCCAATGCACTGCGCAAGACATTGGGAGGTAAAGCTTGAGCTTTACTGTGCTGGAATTGCTGAAATATATCCTTCAAAGCACAGAAAATGCATGATGGGCCCATGCATGCATGACCATTTAATAAGCGAAAGCTTCTTCGAAAGACATCGAGATGCCAAAGAACCTATAACACAAGTTTATAAGAAGTAAGCCTTAGATCACGCAATGCGAGGAAAAGCATATACCAGCAGGTGGTGGTGGATGGAAATTAAGACTTGTGACTACTGATATAGCTAAAAAAATGTTCATGTGTTCAAATTAAAGTTTCAATGACTTACTAAAAGGATGCAGTATATATAACTAAACTATTAAGAACAATTTTCTTGGCATAGCCCACTACCTGTATAGCACTATTTAAAAAACAGTTGTTTTCTCCTGGTTCATTGAGAAGACCTTTATTGGCAGCAATGGAAGCAGTAGAGGCAAATCTCTCTCTTCCTTTCTTCCATGACAACATAGTGAAGCATCAAGTTCATAACACAAAGCTGTTCCTCAAACTACTTTACAAAACTGCTCTTTGTTAGAATGGTTGCTCGTTTTCTTCCAATCTTTCATGATTCATTACAGCATCCATCATTTTATTCAATTCCAGAATATTTAAGACATAAAAATTGATTAAAAATCTTTGACATGTTACATTTTTATACAAAGAAGCTAGCTATGGAAATGAAATACAATACACAGATACTTGATCCTTGAGGCAGAACTGCTACATAATGCTGGCTAACAAAAAGTTTTCAGTTTAATAATTTTCAGCAAACACATATAGCACTAAAATTTAAAGAAACATTATTCTATATTCCTGTAGAAATTAATCAATTCAGAAAGGCAGCGGCTAAGTTATCTCTTCATTTAGATAATGAATCAGGCTTGCACAGCAGGTAAACAATTGCATTGTCAAAATGCACATTTGCATTAGAAATAATAATGCATAAAAATGTCAGTGAAAACAAGTTACTATAGTACCAGTAACTGCAATTTTTGTAAACCAGCCTCAAGGCAGACAACAGATGACACAATTTTAAGTGCCTTTAAAAGAAATCGGCAATGTGCTTAGTGTTCATTTGTTTGTTTTTTTGTAGATGCAGATCAACACCTTTTGAAAAGCCAATGCAAAAGACTGATACAGAAATGATTTGCTTGTTCAACAAACTGTGCTGCTAGTTTCTAGTTTGCCTACAGTGATGCAGCTTCAGATCAGGAGTCGCAACCTTTCCCTTGTCATGGGCCAAAAACAAACTCTGCAAAGTATGGAGTGCTGTACCAATTTTCTACCAACAATCCCATTCCCTTTGCTGGTTATGATGTTGTTAAAACCTAGGAACTTATGGAATTTATCAAACTGATTTTCGCAGTTCATAAGCAAAACTCAAAATACGAAATGCAGTACATTTGTAGCATAGTGCGGTTTCTCATAAGTAGTTACCAGTTCCTCATAAGCATGCAATCAAGATGTTGCAAGGATGGCAGATTAATAAAATATAGCCCAGTACCATCAGGTGGGTCATACAGTTACAATTTGTAAAGGGGCTGGGAGCCGGATGATTTTCCTTGGTGGGCTGGAGATTGCTGACCTTTGCTTTAGATTGTACAAACGTTTGTGAGTTAAAAATGGCAAGGAAATGCTGGTATGTATCAGCATTTCCCTGCCATAGAATTTGAAAATAAATTCATTAGCTGCAGACATTGGCACAACTAACAATAATCAACCATATATGGAAACCAATCAATAAATACTAATAGTATATTAGAACCCAAGTCACCTTTGAGTAAAATGCCAGTTCACCAAAGTTGCTGCATACTACTTGGTCGCAGCTGGGAACATATTGCTTTAATGTTATCAAGTTCAGTAAAATTGCCCAACTCACCAAGCTGCCTTCGCTGTTGTGAGCAGAATAATTTGCCTTTGTTGTCAGACTTCTAAAAATTGCCAGAGCCATTACATTGCACATCTTTGACCTGCTGTGACCACACTGCACTTCTTTTGCCTAACTGTCTACAATCCTTACCAATGAAGCATAACCCCACTGCTTAAACCTGACCTTGTCGTCATCATCAAGTAGCATTTCAACTATATATAATGTACCCAACAAAAACAATTCAAAAATGTATAACATTCCTGTTTTCTGGTACTAAGCATCAACAAGAACTACACAAGGTCATTGAAACAATTTTTCCTGATAATAGCAATACCACAGTGGTTACACTATTTGCATCAGATGGGTTGGAAGAAATGAAAGTTGTGGTTCACAACAATTTTACAATGTTTGCATTTATTAGAAGATGACTGTGACACCAGCACCTCTGACAAAGCCAAACTGCAGGGAGATGTCTTTGACTTTATTGTATTTGATGTGATTGTGAAATTTGTGCCAGGGGCTATGACAACAATTTCAGAAAAACTACAGAAGACAACCAATGACCTTCTCTCTGTCTATGAATTGATACCAGACTAGCTAATGTTTAAGTATGTACTTGCAGACAACAGGAACAAACCTTCACCTGATATTTACAGATAAGTTTGCTAATGCACAGATGAAAACTTTATTTAAGCTATCTAATAAAAACCTCTGCTCAAATCCAATACAGAGATGTTAGAGCATAATATCTGCGACGATGCATTCTAGCCTTTTGCAGAATCAGCAATCTCTAAGCTTCCTAATTGTCTTGATTCACATTTTTAGAAAAAGGTTACATCTCTGATCTTATTCCCATGAATATTGTGAACTCCAATATTACTTAACAGGCAATGCAAGAGTCACTTTAATGCTATTATTGACCTGTATAATATTCATTTTTCATATTCAACAGATGATCTATCAGAAAACGTATTCATGTGGGCTATACCAGTTTCCTTGCAATATTGACAGTTTCGAGACAACAGGCTTGTGACCGAGACCTGAAACCTGCACGACCAAGACTGAGACCCACAAAAATGGTCTCAAGACTTCATCACTGCAAATAATCCAACAAAGTTGTTGAATCAATAAAGTTGTTACATTTATTGACTTATAAAAATTGCCATATTTTTATTGTCCGACAATTTTTCATGGTTGCTTATGCTAGACATACATGGTACAAGCAATTCAACAGCAATGAAATTCTCCCCAACATCAACCTCATATAGTACACAAGGTAAATGAGCAGTAAATTACTTATTTTGTGTCCATAAACAATAGCAGCATTAATAGAGTTAATTTCCTCAAATCTCTTCATTATCTTTGTTATTGATTTTGAAGAGACATGGTAGTAGCCACGGACCGATTTTAGCCACAGTTTTCAATAGTGCAATAAGGTAGATGCATTAGTATTCAGCAAAAATCAATATTTTTGTGGCTAAAAAAAAGAAGAAATTCCATTAGGATGCATAAATTGTATTGAAGCATACTTGTTCCTGGTCAACATCTTGCACCATGGCAGTGTAGTGTGTATTGTCATACTGTACACAGCTGCAACAATTTTTGTTCTAACATATGGGTTTGGGTAGATAATTAGTTGAAGTTTGCACTACCAAAGAATAAGTGCGAACGGGATTATTCCTTTCATTTCATTTTGTTAGATGAAAGTGGTGGACGTTTTGTATACCCTTGGTAGCATAAGATTGGTGAAATGAAGCTGCATTGCCTCTTGCAACTGCAAATAGTTTCACTTGAAAAACTAACATAATACTTTGAAATTTGATGTCAAGTGCTTTTGTTTAATCTTTCCCTGGTTAATCTTTTAATTTTTTGAAGGCATGATCTTGTTTGTTACCATTTGGCAGTTATGATTTTTTATAACATTTGATTTTTTGCGTTTTGGGGGGAATCTGATAGCTAGGACACTATCTCAGAAAAAATAAATTAATTAAACAAAGGTCATAAAATACAATTTTTGTCTGTTTATTATTCATGGATTTACTATGATCAAACTTCTGAAAACTGTTTTATCTTCAATATACTATCAGTTTACATGTATCATGTCAAACAAATGAATAAAAGTTGAGGATAGAAATCATTATTGCAGCTTGCTCTAATGCAGCTGTGTCCAACCCGCGGCCCGCATGCGACCCAGTCGAAGGTTTTATGCGACCCAGTTTAGGTTTTCACTGTAATAGGAGTAACTACATACTGACAACCTGTCCTTATTTTGATAATCTTTAATTTGACATTTTTGATGTAGGTTGTCCTCAGTGCCTTTTTATCATGTCTGTTACCATTGCAGTTATGATTCGAACGTTTTCAGTACATTAGCTTAAGCGAAATTTAGTTTGCTAAAGTCAAAGTAAGCCATTCAATGTACAGCCGTCATTAATTCAATGTGCTGCCCTCATTAATATGTCATAAAATGTGCGGCCCTAGTTGAGATAGTGACATGAATTTCGGCCCAGTGAGCCATTTGGGTTGGACATAGCTGATCTAGTGCATATATTAATTCTGAGTCAAAATCTCCTCAGTTACTTAAAATGATAAAAAGCATACTGAATAGGTAAATAAGCAAAGGTTTCCTGAAACTAAAAAAATCTTCTACTCCATAGCTTTCAAATAAAACAAGAATCAACTTCATACCAGTTGACCTTTTCGAGTTATGAGCAATTGAAATATGGTCATGCATGAGCGCACAAAAAACTGTCTAATTTGACCTTGATTTACATCGAAGGTCATATGGAAAATGCCAATTACTGATTTTTAATAAACACACCTGACACATTCTCACAAATTTCTAGCTAAAAATAGTCAAAGGTAAAAAAGATACAAGGATTTTTATGTCAGAGCACTAAATTCACAAAAAATATACGCAAAAATTAAATGCGAACACTGCAAATTTCAACCAGCCATAACTTTGCGAATACTGGTCCGATTTAAAAAATTCAAAATGTTTTGAAATCAGAATGATAAGATCTCTCTGCTTATGAAATTTCATGAATTTTGCTCACGGTCAGATATACAGCTCTGGATCATCTGACATGGAATGATCCTTTTGCAATTTTAGTTGCAATTCAGTAATAATAGTGGCTTTGTTGCGACTTCTGATGTAATGATGTTGTTTTGCCCACTACTGGATGATTTAATATTATGTAGGATAGGCGTGGTAAGGCAAGAAACATAGTCTTACAATACTTGGTTTTGCAAATCCATTATGCATATAGTGTTTCAACTTTATAATGTTTTCAGTTTGACTCTGCTGTAGTTATTCATGTACGAATCAACGGAGTTCAACCAATAAGGCTTTTTTTGGGGCGATACCGATATCTCCAAAATTTTTAAATCTTGTTTTCTGCTTCATTATCAAAACTATAATGTATTATATGCCTTACCTTTTTTTCAAAAATCAGAATTTATGAGCTAACATTTTTCAAATTGCAGCAATTTCAATATTTTGCTATGATTTTTAATTAATCTAATCAATGATGATGCTTTTGTTTCAGCTGCGATGGCCAATGTGTGCTTCATAATTCATCTTGTCTGCTTGTTAAATGAAAATGCACCTGCTAGCGTTGCTGCAAGATAATTGTCTTGGCTTGGTTCATTGTGCTTTCTTGCACAAGTTGTCTCGATGCGTGAGGAATATAATAGCATTTTGTCAACACTTGCAAATGCCGATAAAATTGGCTGTTTTGGCCGATACCGATATATCAGTGAAACCCAAATATCGGCCCGATATATCGACCAGGCCGTTACATCAGTTTACCTCTATTAATCAATATATCATCCCCAAAGTGAAACAACCAAATGTTTTTAATTTGCATGAATACATGCTTCAATAATATGCTCCTAAGTTAAACATATGATATATTCATACGCCTGCAGCGAATATGGTAAAGGTAAAACCAACCTGGAGCCATAGGTGTTAAAAAAAGAGCAAAAACCTGCTTCTTTTCAGCATGTTTGCTGCCAGCGTATGAATATATCATAGGTCTAAAAATCAGTCGAAATCAAGTAGTGTTCACGTATCATAGCGATGACATAACTCCTCCACTGATTGTGCTAAAGAGCTGTTCAAACCCACAA
>Ga0210059_1002495_pt1 | contig 28895 bp, 18 predicted proteins | sample Ectturendosymbi2_FD_188042 | JGI IMG/M metagenome (GOLD analysis project Ga0210059, IMG submission 188042) | Ecteinascidia turbinata endosymbiont from Florida, USA - Sample 2 (SPAdes) (version 2) | ecosystem: Host-associated > Tunicates > Ascidians > Unclassified | place: Key West, Florida...
TAGGCAGGTTTACTACTGTAGTAGCCTATACATCTGTCACACTAAAGCCATGACTACACTAGTTGAGTACGGAACCAGGTGGCAGGTGTTTGTATGAGGATACCAATTTTTACTCTGTCCTGATCGTTCGGTCTGCATCTTGATTAAAACTGAAAAGTTCTCATTTTCGAAAATGTTGCGAAGAGAACTTTTATCTTTGTGTCAAGCTTGTGCAGAATCACATGGAAATATTTTCAACTACAGCAAAACTGTTTGTATGACGTTTAAGGCTAAGAGTGCAAAAAGCAGCATTCACCCCATTACTGACACATGGGTGGTAAAAATCTAAAATCTGTTAATCAATACAAATATCTGGGAGCTGTACTGGATACTGAGCTCCCAGATGACAAAGACATTCAGAGACAACTGCAATAAAAATATTGTGCAACAAACAAGCTGCGAGCCTCTTCACCCGATGTTCAAATGCAGTTAAAAATGTACTTTTTCGTTCCTTTTGTACACACATGTATGCACCACAGTTATGGTGGAATTTCAGAAAGTCATTGCATGCAAAGATTGCGTGTGGCCTATAATTTCGGATGCAGAGCTCTATACAACCTGCCCTGGAGAGCGAGTGTTAGCAGTCATGACTCATCAGCTTCAATGTAACATTCCTACATTTGAGGCCCTATTAAGAAAAAATATGCACTTATTTCTCGAAAGATGCAGAAGGTTTAATAACGTAATGGTTGCCTGCTTTGATGCAGTCAGATTGTTATATTCTTCCTTATTCTTTGAACACTGCAACCGTATTTTACTTTGTGACTGAGTGCTCGGACATTGCAGTGTTTATTCATTTGAGGGTGTGCATGTCACAATGCATTCGTACTTTACCTGGCTGGGCTTGATCAGTTTAGGAATTAGCGTCCCGCTCTGCAGTAGTGTTGTACCAAGTGAACAAACAGTGTTAGGAATGCGTCTGTAAAGCAGAGGCTCGGCCTCCAACGCCGTTACAAAACTTTCTGTTAAGTAAGTTTCTGTAGCCCTGTGTCAAGCGAAATTTCTGACCTCTGCGAAATTTCTGACCTATTATTTTTTGTCAGTTATTTTGCTTCTCAGAGTAAAGGAATAAAGTTTGGCGATTACTTTTTTAATGCGTGTTGTGTAAATTAAACTTTTCGGTGAGATGTCTGATACCCACAACAAGCTACAGTACGGGAATAAGTAAAACCAGTGAAAATTTTGAACTTAATCTTAGACTGCAATTATTTTTCTTTTTCCAACTGTAACATAAACCCCAACTGACACACTTACCTAAACACCAAATCCTAAGCCCTAATCATCAGTTTTCTCAGCGTATTTGATATGTTGAATGTTGCTCTGTGCATACGCATATGGCGTGAAGTGAGAAATTTCGCAAGTCAGAAATTTCGCTTGACACCGGGAATGCAGCCTCCAACGCTGTTGTGAAACGTTCTGTTTTGTCTGTTTTTATTAAGCAGCGTTGTGCAGAATGTGTGTCTTTGTACTATGGGCTTCGTGTCTGCGGGCGAAAATACATTATTATTATACGTGACCGTTTGCGAAAAAGTTGTACCACGGTTGAATAAGCACGATGAAGTCATCGAATATAATTTCGTGAAAATTGCCCCCCCCCGGAAATGAAGAGCTGGTTGCGCCCCTGGTTTGCAATCAAAGCAAATTATGATTAAAAAGGTTAAATCTGTTAGACGCTTATTAGAGTAACACGTAAGTACCTGATGAGTGTGATTTTACGCTAAAGAATGGTTGCACGCATAGTTTACTAAAGCTGTTTTCACCAGATATAGACAAAACACTTAATACAAACACAAGCACAACAGCATTGGTTACGTTAAGACCTCCTTTTTAAAATAAAGCATATCCCTTTTGGATATTTTGATGTGAGAATCCTAATAGCAGCTGCAGCGTGTATAAACGAACAACGTTTGTAGCACATATTTGGCCTTGGGTAGAGCACTTCATTCTGTCTTACCACCAGGCACATTATAAAAACTACCCAATTCTATTTGTTCCATTTAAGTGTTTGGTTCACACTCATGGCCTATATCACATCACAGGGTCGCAACCAGCTGATATTATCGGGGGGAGGGGCGAAATATTGTTTTTTGCCCTTTCAAAATGTTTTTTCAAAGGGCAATTTCCTGATTGCCTTCTGGTTGCCGGCCTCTCACAGGGGATAGTCCAGTGGTTCTTAACCTGGGGGTAAATTTATTGAACCATAAATTGCACTCAATGTAAATTTTTATAAATCATTCTAAACTCTAAGAGTTTATCAATTTCGTATTTTCAATAAATGAGCACCATTGCGTGTATTGGACGTAAATCTGGTAAACTTGTTTGATAAAAGGGTAAGATATGTAAAAAGGTTAAGAACCACTGGGTTAGTAAAAGAACAGTAGCGCATAAAAACAGTCATAGCACATCACAAGGTAAATGTTAGTTGCTACGTGTTGGCAAGGAAGATAGAGTGGCCCAGCGCAGCAGCAACTGCTGCATTCGACCATCGTCATACAGAAGCGTTAGGTAGTGTGAGAAAAATGAAGGCTTGCAAAAATGACCAGACATTTGAAGCAAGCGGTCAAAAAAGTTAGATGAAGATGCACATCGTTGAATAAAGGCAAAAAAGTTGTAACCAAGGCACCAAACGTCTGGAAGGAATAGTTAACTTGATGCTGGCGATCACTTTGGGCTTGGCCTAGTTTCCTGGGGATGCAAATCAAAATTCACTAGCCGTTGGTGCAGAGGCGTATATTACCAGTCCATGTATAGTTGTTTCACATTTGGCAGGAATACTCTGGCATTAAATAGGCACGAAAAAGTATTTTTGTCACATTTGTGCTCTACACTTCGGTTTTGGCAAAAATTTTCCGTCAATGACAAAGCAGGGAGCTTACACTAACACTTCGTTCTGCACGAATGGAAAGGACACCCTTAACAAAAATGCTTGAAAAAGTTGACTTTTTAAACATTTCCAAACTTTTTCAATCTTCATTGTACTGCAATGAAGGAGGTAACGGAACCTATTCTTTGCTCAAGTAACGTAGGATTTTTCCTGCCTTTTACCCCATTTACTTTGGTCCTGGGCTCACCGTACGAGGAAGCTAGAAAAAGGGCAAATTACCCTCAAATCATCACAAGATTGAAAGTTAAAACAACTGTATGGCACTGAACAATCATTTTAAAAGCTTATATTCAACTGTGACTTTACTTTTGCATTACGAAAAATTTTTTGCATTAATATCCAGTTACAAGACAAATGGTTCAATTAGAAATGTCTTCACCTACAACTGAATTCGGCAATTGCAGAATAAAACCGCAACAAAACGTTTTGTTTTGATCACGTAACCCAAACTTTTTGTGATCAGAACGAAGAGTAGCAAATGGTAAAAGATGTTCTACGGTTTATGAACAAATGATAAATGTTTTTGTTACTTAAAACAAACCATAAAATTTGATAGCTTTTTTCACCAAGCACTTCAGGTTGTTTCGAAGTCAAGCCACCATTCAGCAGCCTCACGCCCCACCATCTCACCCCTAAGCAACTACCTGCAGAACCACCTATATGTTAGAGCTAAACCCTTGTTCATGGGCGCTGGTAAAAAAATTTGGGAAGTGAAAAACTACTCTTTAAATATAATGTCATTTTGTTAATTGTTACGTGATCATGACCTTCCGTCCGGCAACTCGGATATTTGCGTATTATTGTAATCCGAAATGATTAATTATAATATCAATAACAATGACAAAAAATATGACAAAACTGTTTTTAATTTCTCTGGCGCAATACCCTGCTCGTTGAACATTGTTCCAAACATTTGGGAGAAACGGCGCTGCTTGTCAGACCCTGGGGTGACTCATCCTTTCCGATAGTTTCAAATTTTCATGTAGCGAAATACGGCAATTCTCGAAGAACAAACACACAGAGCAAAGTTCAACCTAGCGATCTCTTAATAAATTGACGAAGAAAACATGATAGGCCTACTAACGCTTATACAGAAAAGCCACTTACGTTAGCATATTCTTTTTCGATGTATTTTTCATTTACAAATGTTTCAGTCAACATTGTTTTGCCAACGGCCATGCTTCCAAGAAGCACAACTTTGCATCCACCTCGCTTGCCGTCACGTGCCATTTCGATTGAACCCGAGCACTGATTTTGCAATATTGTCAAGGCATCTGCTGAAGAACAAACCTAAATCGCCTATCGGCATCAGCCATTTTACTGTTTTGAAGAAAAACCAACAAATAAAACAAAACAAAAAACTACCAATCGCCGTAAACATGTCCTATTTGCTTCTTTTTCTATTACTTTGAAATGTTTCGAAGTGTCAGTATATTTCACGCCTCTCAGCATCCTATATTCATTGACTTTTCATGTGAGATTCCAGTTGTGCTTTCACTCATTGCTCAGCTATGGACTCATGATATTTTGTAGCAACCGATTTCATGGATGAGACGTGTAAGCACTAACGCTGCACGTTTGCTTCATTATATTTTGCTAGATTCTTACATTCAGATATCGGTTTGCTATCTCTCTCCACAACATTGAAAGCCTCTCCATCAGCAGATGAGCATGAAATAGTTCAACGTCACTGATATTTTTTCAAGCGAATTTAAATCAGCGCCTAAAGCAACAGCGAAGACCGGCTGGCTGGCTTTGACGAAATCTACCTCAAATGAACCTGGCTGCATGCCTCGCAACACTGTGTGACAGCATTTGGTGTCTGAGCTGTATCGCAGCATCGTTGAATCAGAAGCAAACCAGTCAACGCAAATGAAAAGGAATGAGTGCGTCTCTAATTACGCGCAATCTGTGTGTACTTCTGTGCGTACTGAACTATTTGTACCAAATGCCTTTGTTCACAAGATTTTCAAGGGTGGAGAATCTGTGTGAAACAATCGTACTTTGTGTGCCTGTGTTGCCAAAATACTGCAGTGCGCTATCCAGCTTCGCACAGCAAGTCTGCACAGCGGGGTGCCCGAAGCATTGAACTACTTTCCACAACGAGGTTTAGACGTGCAGAGTTGCGCCAACCTTAGTAAATACTGGAACAGTTTCGTTCACAAAACAAAGCCGTTCTCTTCTCAAACCGCAATACAAGACAAACAGAAAACATGGTCCAAAGGTTTACTGCTTTTTATAAATTTTACGGTTCAATCTCCTTTCTAGGACATGTAGTCACAAACATGACATGCTTCGATTTTCGATCCAGTCTTGTTTACGAATGAAAGTTTAACTGTCGGACACGTAGGCTTGTGACGTCCTCATGGCGAAATTACAAATTTCCTGTCTGATGCACAAGAAATTGAGTGACGCCTCTGGAATGAAAAATTACTAATTTCCTGCCTAATATGCAAGCAAGTGAGTGCAACTTCTGCAACACGAACTAAGCACCTCTAAATTGCAGACAAAAACAAACACACGAAATTAGATTGACTGTATTAGACAAAATTAGTCTCATGAAATGACAATTGTCTTTACAAAAAGATGCTTGTAATAGCTTAGTGATGTAGCCTTTGAAAAAATGTGTACTTCGATTCCACATCCTCAGCCAATTTCGTAGCAAAATATTTTCCTTATACTGGAGCTTAGTAACGGTTGTCCAACGCTCTTAATGCTCTTGTATAACTTTTCAGTAGTCTTGCAATTTTTTAAAATCAAAGTTGTGAACTATCGTTGTAATACGATTACATCCTGCTGTTTAACACAAGCCTGAACTTTTATTCATGTTTGTGTCAAGTTGACATTCCTTTTTGCCTGTCATAACGATATAGAAACTAGTTACGTTATGATTATATGAGACCAACGATTTCCCCGGTGGGGGACACTGTAAGATCTTCAGCGCAGTGATGTTCCTGCTAACAGCTGAGTCGAAGATAAACCGGCGGCATAAAGCACAGAGTGCAGCGCGCGCCCTCAAAACCAACAGCACAAGATCAAAATGACTTGCAAAGCGAAAGCTTTGATTTTAATTAAACAGATCATTTAAATTTGTCTGCTTAGACCAGGGGTGTCAAACTCATTTTCACTGAGGGCCATATCAGCATTATGGTTACCCTCAAAGGGCCAGTTGTAACTGTATGGTTACCCTCAAAGGGCCAGTTGTAACAGAATTAACCACAATCATCTACGCTAATGCTTAAACAACGTCTCTGTGACGTAATAATCGTTATGTCCCAGTGAAAGGAGCCTTAAAATTGAATAGCTTTTTTAAAGAGTGACGTTAAGTCAGCAAGATGACTAAAATAGCAAAGTTATAAGCTAGCAAAGAACGTCATTCACCTTTGTAAACAGGTTTAAACCACTACAGTTTCACAAAAATAAGCAGGCTGAGGCTTAAAATTTAAGCTTCGCGGGCCACAGAAAAGACGGGCGGGCCACCAGTTCGACACATGTGGCTTGGACATTAAAAGCTGAGTTCATCTTGAGTTGAATACCGCGGTTGAGCAGTACTTTAAGCCTGTTCACGTTAGAAATACCATTTTTAGCGAACTGTGGTTGAAGCAACTTCACAACCGACACAGTGCGGTATCAAAACTACCTCCGTTTCTTGAATTCTTTCAGCAAGCGAGGCACGCCACTGATAGACTCACGTCAGAAGATTTTTGTCAAACAGTCCGGAGGTGTTTCCGCACCACGATCTCCCACTCTTGCTACGTGGCCCTTAGCAAAGTGCTGGAGTGCTGTCACGTAGTTTTATTTTGCAATAAAATAAAATGTTGCAGCATGCTAACTACACTAACTATCCTGTGTGAGTAAAAAAATTATTTCATCGCACAGAATGCTCAGGGTGGTGTGAAGCATCAGGGATTTTATGAAAAAGTGTGTTCTCTTCACTGACGGAGCTCAATGAACATCGAAACATCTGACAACCACAACATAGAAACGTGTAAATGCGCACGAGCAGCAGTTCATGACGGCTTATTCAGCGGTTCCTAAACTTATTTAGGGCGACCCAAATCTGAGTTTGGTGGACACCCCGCGACTCAAGACGCAAGCATCGTATTTAAAAAACTACTGATTGAATGCGTGACGTTTGACAGTAAGTTGCTAAGTTCGACTTCAAACTCAGAAATCTACTCTTTTCTCAAGTACCTATACGCTACAGAAAGGCACAGACAAACAGGTGACGTTGAAAATACGCAATTCCGTGTTCGATCCCCTCGGCGCGACCCATTTTTTGACCCTTAGCGACCCATGTTTGGGACGCGACCCATACTTTGGGAACCACTGGCTTATATGCTTGAAGCCTTTTCAAAATGTCAACAAATTTGTTTAAACGTTTTTGTCTTGTCCAAAAATGTACTACCAAAGATTGCGTTTTTCATTTTTTTAGTTGTGATGCTTTTCGTTCGACTTCATCATTTTACTTCATACTTGATTCTCACTTATAAAATTAATTTTCCTTTAATCAAAACTTTGCTTTTACGGCTCAACAAACTTCCTATGTCACGAAAGTCTTTTTTCGACAAACGCGCATTGTAAATCTTGGGGTAGAAACGTTTGATATAATGGGGAGGATAAAATTTGGTATTATCGGTTGCTTCTGCTCTTGATGCAGCTAAGGTTGCCTTGCGGACTTAACGTTCCCTAAACCCCTTTTTACTGAATGCATTATTTCTAAAATGATACTCACAAACCGATGCGACAAATAACCAGACAGGCTGACTTCAATATAATACCAGTGGCATGAGAGTTTTCATCTTCATCGGAAGCAGTTTTGCGGGAACTTGATTGCGTTACAATCCAGGATCAAGATCAAAACATTACTTTGAAACCGTCGTGATTTTCCCCAATTCCTGCTGCAGTCTCTTTTGCTTTGCATCGTGATTTCGCGCATTCCGCAATTATTTCTTGTGCATGTGTTTTTGTATCGCTTTCACTTTTTTGTGTTTGTTTTATGTTTGTTTTTTGTGTTTTGTGTTTGTTTCACTGCCTAAGGTCAAACGGATTGTTGGTGACCATGGGCGTCCGCAGAAATGTTTCCAGGGGGAGAGGTCGACATGTTCCTTATCTTTTTCAGATTACTGTCGATACAATGTAAATAGACATTCATAATGCGCTTTATCCTTTGTGCACCAGTAGCGCAGCCAGAATGAGGCCGAAAAGACCAAGTCCCACTCGAACCAAACTTGCTAAGACTTTTCGCTGGTGCTTTATTATCAATTTCAACTGTTCGAAAAAAAACGGAAGGAACAGTCGAACGTGCGTCGGGTGGTTGCCTCCTCCCGAACAAAATTCCTGGCTACCCCACTGTTCTGCACCACATAGAAAATGCCCTGTGTTCCGGCAACAGTCACAAAAAATGCGCTTCATTGCAGTAGCGTATCAAGCCCAAAATTTTTTTGGGGCTAAACAATTTGAAATTCAAGGGAGCAACAGTATTTCGTTTAGGGACACCATGTCTCGAAGCACAAAACTACAAGATAAGCTAGAAAGTTGGAGGACATGACATCTTTGGCCCCTCCTAGCTCAGCCTATGCTTCGTTGACAGCAATAGCGAGGTCCATTACGATTAAATTTACACAATAAAGAATATCTGCGGTTTTTCTAAGCAGGATGCTTCTTTTCAAACAAGCATTGCCATGCTTTTCAGCTAAATCACAAATTATGACTTCATTTTACCTACCAAGACTTGTCAGCGTCATTTAGAAACAAGAGCTGGGATCTCGTCCAAACCGATCAATCAGGGGTGGCGAATGAGGCGGTCGACTCGGGACCCCTTTTTTGAAAGATGCCGTTGGGCCCCTTCGAGCGTTTCGCACTTAGGTTTACTTAGGTTTTACATTTTTTTGTTGAAAAGGTTATGAACCACTCTACATTTAAAAAGCTCTGAAGCAAGTCGTACGTTTTTCAAGATAAAGCAAAGGTCATGTGTAATAGTGCCAAAACGGGCCCCTCAACAACTTTAATGCGTAGACAAAGAAAAATTGAAAATCAAATGACTTCAAATAATTTACAATGTGAAATGGATTTTCACGCAGAAGCAAATTCACAGACAAAATGAAAAATTTAACTTGCTTTCAGCGAATAAAGTTTCTGTATTGGTAGTTCAAAATATAGTGGCACCTTTTTTGATATAACTTGAAAGAATATAGGGGCCATGGGCCCTTTTATAAGATCACATATTGTACACATGAAATGACATATATTTTGCGACGTTTTGGGGCCCCTTTCTGAAAGTTTGCTTCGGGCCTCAAAATTCTGATACCCACTCCAACGATCAATCTTCCTTTCAATAAAATCGTGCTTGTCTTAATAAAATCAGGGCGCATGAGGAAGATTACATTGCAAGCACTGATTGCTATGCACGCACGATGATTAGTACAAAACACCACAGTCTTTGCTGATTTTTTTCACGGTGATCGCTCATCATATGTAAACCGGACAAGGGTTCAGTCTCACAATAACAATGGATTTTTCAAACTTGCAGAAGCCTTGCTACAGATTCACTCATGCTTGGTTTCACACTCGTATGAAGCTACGTGGCTTAACGCTATTGGCAGTCCTGCCAATATGCCAAGATGTCTGCGCTCAACAGTCACATCCACATGCGGCAAAACGCCTGCTACCGTAACTTTAAGTGAAACATTTGAAGATTCGTTGCCATGTTATTGTTATGCAATTAACACCAACTGTAGAACAATCCGCTAGCAAGTTTCGCAACCTGCCTTTGTAGGCAAAGGATCGGACATGAGTGGACTGCAAGCTCATCACTTCATAACACCAGAACGGTGAACCTGGTTGGCTCATGTGCAGTGTGAGTTTCATACCGGCAAATAAAGTGTCATTGCAAGAATTACATCAAGTAATTAGAATTAAGCTGCTGCCTTTCGGTTTTCTAGAAATTTTTGGTTCTTAGTCCCAATTTCCAAGGGGGCGGGCAAATGCCCGTTTTGCCCCCCCTACGAACGCCCATGTTGTTGACTGACAGTTGTGCTTCCTTGCCTTCACAAAATCGGACGATTTCATCTGTTTAGTGCCTCAGTGCAACCACAGACTTTTAGAAAATTTGTTTTGTCAACCGCCTGAACGCAGTGACACACTTTGCTTGCATTTGTATGTGCAGCACCAATCAACGCTAAATCGATATTTTTTTATCATGTCTATACTCTGACCAGTTTCATTATTGCGCAGTATGACACCTATTTTGGCAAATGAAAACATCAGAAAAATGCACTTGTAACAGTTCTCGTAAACGTATCCCCACGTCTTTCTCTCTAGGGTTGTGGTGGGCAAACGTTCAGAAAGAAGGCTGCATCAGTGGACCAAGAGAGTACAAAGGGCCGCATCGTTCCAAATCTGGCTGTGTCTGACTCATTAAAAAATCCAAACTGGTCGCGTAAGCGCTTGCATGCCCACGCATTTTGAGCCCTCTGACTGCGTTTCATTGTACAATTGGGAATCACGTACTTTCTGCACGCAAACTGCGGTTGTTGTCACGCTACTCTGAAGTGCTGCTATATCGAAGCATCTTACAAATAGAGTTCGTGTTACTGCATCTGGAAATGTTTCAACGAGCTTAAAGTGATGAATACCTTGCAACAGCTTTGCTTCAGCTTGCCAACTTAAATGGTCGGGTCGCTTAGTTAGGAGACCAGACCAGTGCTCTTACAAAGACTATAAGCAATGACGATTCTAAAATTAAAAAGTGGGGGAGCCACTGCGGAGCCAAGGAAAAAGTAGGGGGACCAGCATAAATGTCTACCATGCAGGGTGATTTTTCATTGTTTTGAAGATTAAGTTGCTGTATGATTAACCCTATCAAACCCACCATAGGCTTGTGAATATCGTTAAATATGAGCTGACGTTATTATTCACTAGAGACACCTAAACGGCACCGTAGATGCAACCACACACGTGTAGGCTAATGTTATGTCGAAAATTCTGTGATAACCATGCAAGTTCCACAGCACTGCGCATGTAAATCGAAACACCATTTTCCGTACACAATTCTGCCGGCCCCACATGAACGTAAACAGCTCCACGAAAGTGAATACAATTCACATGAAAGCGAAGTGGTTCCAATCACGAATTCCATCTTGACACAGAGACAAGTAGGCTGCTGATAGCCAATTAGTTTCGTCAAAATATTCGTCTTACAAAGCACATAAAAAATACGCCATCTTCCAACGGATTGGTGACTACTGCCTAATACGTTTTTGTGGTATCTTATGGATATTTTGTGATTGTGGTGTAACCATAACAATGTCATGCAAATACTATTACAAGTGTAATGCCCGTTTGTAGTGAGGATAGGGTGAGGACTATTCAATGCAGTTAACAGCAGCGAGGTTTCGGCACCAGTGGCACCTAAGTAGCATATCAGCGCCACAGATAGGTGTGCATCGACGTTTTGGGCGTGTACCTGATAGCAAGATGTAACAGCAGGTGTAAAACTTATTTTTCAGAATATTCCCAACAAATTCGTTCATTTTAATATCCACAAAGAATTTTGTTCTAACTGATTCTTAAAAGCTGAATTTTCAACCCTGCGTTGATTTATGACTGTCTTGTCAAAAGCGAAACACGCACTAACTCCACACCAGTGGTTTGCAACCTGGGTCGCGGCCCCGTGGAGGTCGTTTGCCTTTTTTCTAGGGCACGCGAGAGCTTCTGATAATAAAATTCGTAATTACTATACTTCTCTACATGGGCGTCGGAAGGATTTTTTGCAGGTAGGGCCACTAGGGGATTTTCCAAAATATTTCCATGGGGGGCAAAATTAGTAAAATTTGTTTTTCTCACACAAAACTAAAAAACACCTTTTTTAACTAAAAATTTTAAAATCCAGGGGGAAAACCCCCTTCCCCCCTTTCGACGCCCATGCTTCTCTATTTTATATTTCGTATGTTGAACCATTTTTTGTCGTTGCCAAAATAATAGGATCACCTGGAAAAAATAGTAGCCTACTTTTTCATTGAAAATTGTTTTGCTTGTGATTATGACCATCGCAGTACAGAGTACTGTTGCGTTTGGCAACGCACCAATAACTTTGTGACGTAAGAATATGCTTTGTTTGTAAATTAGATATCTGAATGCGGTAGCCAACTTGGGAGTTATTCTCGTTTTCAATGAGTTGTGCTGTGGAGTTAATTGTATACGGCACGGGTCTCCTCACTGATGCTGCCATGTGCATTAATTTAATAAATGAGTCTTTGTTCAACATTATTCATCGTGATTTTCTATTGTGCAAACACAACTGCATTGCCTATGCGTGACAGGAAGTTTTCGGAAGGGGGTCGTTAGGTTAAATTGAGTTGCAAAGTGGGTCGCTGCATGAAAAAGGTTGAAAGCCACTGGTCTAAACCAAGAAAGATTCAGACAAATAGACAATGAGCAATATAATTCTCATACAGATCCTGCACAGTCTACGTTTGAATTTTGTATCATCACCACCTCAATGTTATTTAATCCTTCGATTATCATATCGACTATTGAGTTCATCAACGAAATCATCTAAATCTGTTTTTCAGCTAGTATCTTTCAATTTAAAGTAGCTCAATATTACCCATCTTTCATTGGTCATGGAATTTCTGGGAAATGTTTTCACTAATTTTATTTTTGAAATACATCTCTCGCATGAAGCGCCGTTGCCGGGATGAGTTACAGCTACCAGTAACAATCAAACACAGCTTTTTAAGTAACTATAGATGAAAAAAATTGTTCGAGTGATATTGACAGCTTCGACTCCTTCCGAAGCAAATTCTTTGCCAAAGGTAGTTCCAGTTTGAAATCATTTTCACCAAATGAATATGATTTGTGAATTCTTTCAAGTGTGTTTCTGATAGAAATGTTTGACCTCCGGTGCAAAGGGCTGAAATACGCGAAAGAATTGCTTCTAATTCATTACATAAAATCCGTACAAGATTCTATGAGTTTGCAGGACATGTGGGTAGAGTTAAAACTATAGTCACGAACAGTGGCGTGCAGAGGTCCGGTGATGCCCGGGGCGACTGCTTGATTGGATGCCCTCCTTCCGATATCTAGTATTGAGCAGTGGCATATGGTGGTCGTTGTTACTGGATATACGTTGTTTGTGACGTCACATTATGACGTCATATTCAGGTTTGCAACTAACGTTTTGGCGAAGGTATTGACACAACATGCATATTTACGGACGCCGGAGCAGCGTAAGGGCAGGGGGGAACAGTAAAACAGTTTAGGGCAATGGAAACTTATAAAAAACAAAAAAATTGCTACCAATTATGTTTTTTTCTGTTCATCAAAAATGTTGACCTCAAAAATAATAACGGAAATTGTAGAAAATCATTCAAATTTTCTGGGCGCCTGAAAAGCTGCAATAAATTTGTTTCAAGTCGATCTTGATAAACTACGAAATTACCTATGATACTGTTATGAAAAGTAGTGGTGTTGGAGGTGGGGGTGCAGATGGTTCAAGCGCACCTCAAAAAGTTTTGATTTGCTGAAAATCTGGGCAAAACCTCTGAAAATCCGGGTAAAAATGGCACTCAACGTTGCTTGACTTAAAAAAATGGCGCCCAAGATATGCAGAAAAACACGTGAAGACCTGTTTTGGAGGTCACACAAAAAAGGTCTAAATGGTCTTTGTGGGAGAAAGTCTGTAGGCCAAAGTTGCACAAAAAAACTTTTCTGAGAAGTTGGGGAAATTCGGGCAAAAATCCTTCGTACCCCAAAATTTGCCTGCTCCTACATCTACGATGAAAACGCACCTCCGCCCCCATTGCCCCCCTTTGAAAGGACAGAGGGATAAATGCCCCCGCCATGCCTCCATTCTCTGGCATCCATGTGCATATTATTCTACAGGTACTCTCTTTACTCGTTGTTGCAGGCTACAACTTCTCACTGTAATGAACGTAAATTATCAGCGGTATCCTAAGACAGAGCAATTAATAACTGCAAAAGTATCCAGCAACGCGTTAAAACAGAGGAGTACAACACACTCAGTGCTACGCCTGCGCAGTTCACAACTGCAAAAATACAAGGCTGCGCGAATGTCTCGTCGGATAGCAGTCGATCAGAAGGTATGCAGCAGGGATGACGGACACCCAGGGTTGACAGTTTGAAACTTGCTAAACTATACAAGAATTGAGAATGCGCATGAAGTTTTCGTTTTTAGATATGTGGCCGTTATATGTACAATTACTGGAGGGACAGAACAGATACGGGCTTGTGTGAGCCGTTATGATCAATCCGCCTGAAATGCCAATTAATGACGACGCTCGAAACGAAGCACATATTGCAAGCACAGATGTGCGACGAAACGGGAAATTAGTGATGCATCATAAAATCAACTAAATCAAGTACGCTGAAATTGCACAGTTTTGAAATTTGGCTCAGAAATTCAATTAAACGTCCATTATCCTCTGTGTTGATGTAATTGGACCCAACCAAAAAATCACTCGTTTTTTGAGCTCACCTAAAAAAAACAATAAAACCCACTAAAATCCCGCTCTTTACTCTTCCTTTGAAAAATGTACTATGAAGTAAAAAGTAAAATAAGCAGCACACTTGCACCGTTAAGTACAATTTTTTTAATGAAACAAAGCGAATAGCAAATAAATTGGAAGGACTTGAAAAAAAGACAAGAATAATTCGAACAGTTTGAGTAAATTCTACTGGTTATCTTCTTCAGCTCTGTAAAATTGGTATATTTTAATCAATTTTTCTGCCTTCTTTGCATCCAAGCTGTTTCTGATGTAGGAAAATACCAAACCATATATTGCAAAATTACATTGTATAGATGCTGAACTATAGCAGGGCGTCTACATAAACTTGACGTGAAACTGCAGGGTTTGTGTGGGAGTGGCTTTTCTCTATTTGCTGTGCGCATTCTTGCCAAGCCTTACCACTTTGGAGTGAACTGACCAACAACGCTTTGCGAAAACAAAAATGGGGTACATTTCTTTACCCTCAAATTAGAATGCCATAATAGCTATAACAAGTCATTATTGTGTGATTCTGCAAATGGTGATATTGCATGATGCAATAAAAACAATCCAGAATGTTTTTTTGTGTTTTTTTTTAAAGAATACAAACCTGTTTCTTTTCAAAAAACCAAAAGAAACGTATTTAAAAAAACAGGATTGGATTAAAAAAAACAGTTTTTTTCTCAATCCTGATTATCTTTCAATCCTTTTTTTGTGATTTTCCCTTGATCGCACGATCTGGAAGAACTGACGTCACTATTAGTTTGTTTGGGCGTGCGCCGTATACCTAGAGTAAAAGACCCTGGTAATGAAGAATCTGAGAATTACTGGCATTTGTGTACGTAAAAAGTAGTGTTGACTACAAAATAAGTTTCGGAAAATTAAATCCATTCAGCATGCATTTGTAAACTTACAATAGGAAAAATCATCTAGTTGCAGCATTTAAATTTTTGCAACTTCACTCTTTGGATGCCCCCTGCCTTGGATGCCCGGGGCCGACGCCCCGTTTGTCCCTCCCCTCTGCACGCCACTGGTCACGAACCACTTACGTAAGATATTTCGAAGTCGTATACACAAGGCAGCAGAACGCAATACTGCAGCGAGGATAAATTCAAACAAATTAACTGAAACCAATTCTTAATGCTTTCACAAACCTTTTGCTACTGGGACAAACAACAATCTGCTGACAGTAGTATAATCCAGCTCCATCTCACATTGAAATGCACGAAAGATCAATCTTCCCATTTCTGCGACTGTTTCTTTGTTCCGAAATTATTTTTCAACACCACGACCGTGGTCTGACTAAATTTCAAGCAGGATCCGAGCAACCACTGGTGTGTGTCGTCATAGACAACTCTAGTTACCCGACCGTCAAAAACAACACAGCTTATCATGCATTTGGGAAATATTGAATGCAGGCTAGAGGGTTTCTAAATTATCGTTTAAAATATTGCCGGCCGAAAGTTATCTACTGTATATGTCAACCAAACGAACTTAAACGGGAAATTAAGAAAAAACTGGAGGGACCAAACGGGGTCCAGGCAAAAATCTGGGGGTTCCATGGCCCACCTAGGCCCCCCTTAGAATCTCCACTGACTATAAGGCTCACTTCGCTCTTTGTTGTGTTCTGAGATACAGTATCTTCAACTCAACATGGGATTCACAAGCAACACTTCACTGGTTTCTTAACCATTATACGTTTAAAGATGTGGCAGCAGCAGTCACAAACGAACTGGCAAGTTGCTCCACGAAACCTGCTTGACAACAAATTTAATGCACTGGCACTGCTAAATGGAATCCTGAGTTTTTGTTGCGACGTAGCAGTAGAACGCGTAATTTTGGAAGTTGGTGAATGTATTGAACTCTCCAAATTGTTACAAAGAGAGCCTTCATGCTGTTGCAAGCTTCGGGCTAAATTGGAGCGGTTCATGTGAGTTTAGTTACAGGATGAAGACCCAGTGATGTAACTTAGCAGTTCACGTCACCAATGCTGAGAAGGTCGATTGGACTACTGTGAATGACAAAAACAGTAATTCTACTTCAATATCGATGTTATGCATCGACAAAATAATCCTAAGTTGAAGACAAGGCATACACTTCAAGCCCCTGAGTGTTGAAGCACCGACCTAAACGCACAGGACACCACGACTAAGCAGTGTACTAGGACAAAAGTCCTACTAAACATTCTCAGATAAAAATTAGTATGAAAAACATGCTGTAAAGCATATGTTGGCGAAGCCCTGATCGCAAAACTAAAATTTTTACGGATATAATGCAAAACCTTATTTGCAGTGAAACATGTTTTTCAACAGGCACGAAAACAACCTATAGTACAGTGCTTTCTATCGTCAACACTTTCTTGTTGTATATTTGAAAATAAAATGTGGCTTTACTTGAAATCTAAAGTGCCGCTTCTCAACCCATGTCAAGACTGACCAGAAGTTAAATCTTGCTGCGGCATCACTGCACCATTTCAAAAACCTGGAAAAGTTTACCTCACTAGAAACTGGTTAAAACGAGCGATTTGTGTTTTTTCCGTCCACTGCACAAGTTTTACTTTTATACATGTGCAAGTGCAGCAATAGAGTATTTGAACTGCGGCTTACATTGCGCCATGCGAAGTTGTAGTCGAGCTTAGCAAAATCAGTCATGTGCGTATAAGAAGGTGATGACCCGATGAGTTTCTCATCAACGTTTATTTGCTGAAATTGCAAACTTCCCCTCACCTTTCTGCATGCTCTGAGCTGGTTGCTCATTATTTCGTGGTGTAGCTTCTGGTCAAGCGTCTCTTCCTAAAATATCGCACTTTCTAATACAATTATGGCCCAACGTAACGGTAACATTCGATTATGCCCAATATCTCCTCAAAATGTTTTTCTTTTAACTGCAATTACGCCACCCGTGGTGCCATATATTCTTTGTGGAGATATTAACATAAAGCTGTTGCAACACTCTAGCTCATCACGTATTCATAATTGCATTGAAACATGTAAAAGTTATAATTGTCAAAATCTAATAACCAGGCCAACTAGAGTAACAACAACCAGTGCATCACTCATTGATCACTTCGATGCTACAGTCCTTTTAAATTGGAGAAAATCATGGAATGCTTACCAACGACTTTTCAGATCATTTACTGGTTTTTATCAATTCAGCAAATGCCGCCACAAACTAAAGGTGATTCCAGTAATTTTTTTATATAGTGTTTTGTTGTTGGCGCTTTATAACTACAATGGTCTTGTAGCGCCACGACTGAGTTTGTACAATTTCTGGATTCAGTTCACTCAGTTTGTTTTTGTGTTCTGGGTGAGTTCCCTGCAGCTCTTCCGCACACCGTGGGCCTGGTAAGAAAGCTACACTACCAAGTTGCAAAGTCTTGGTAAGACTCGGTTGGTGATTCCAGTTATGACTTTAATTAAGCCTTAAAAGCTTTGGGTGGCAGCCTCAAGCAACAGGCACCACTGATAAGCCTCTCTAGATGAATAAAAACTGACTTAAGAACATGGATAACAACTGGTCTTATAGAAGCCAAAAATAGAAATGTATAGAGCAGTGGTTTCCAACCTTTTTCATCTCGCGATCTCATTCGAAAATATGACATAAGCTTGCGACCCCATTCGAAAATATGACATAAGCACTCGTCCCCAGCCATTAACTGCAACTCTAAAGGGATTCAAATAGCAACCGACAAGATAAAAAGCACATCATTTTGCATGTTACGTTCACTGTATTTATATTCATACGCAAAGGTGGGCAACCGCTACTTTATAAATAGCGTCGCTACCGCTATTTGTTAAATTTAATAGCGGCCTTACTGCATCCGTTACTGAATAAAAATAGTAGCGAGCTATCGCTACCGCTATTCGCTACCGCTCCTTTTGCTGCACTTTAAAAAACTTTTTAGTGTTGTTCTACTGACGAAGGATCTATTTTGAAAAACCTATCCTTGAATTTCTTTTTGAAAAATGTTGTTGAAAAAAAAACGTAATCTGAAAAAAATAGTCGTTGAACAGTTATGATATAGGAAAAGTTATTTTACAGTGCATACACATATAAATGAAACACAGACTGCAGAAACGCCCATAGTTTCGTGAGTGGATTGCTATGGGTATAATAATTCGCCTTTATCAATGCAAGTTTCGCGCTGTGTGCACAGTACTCAAGACTTCAAGAGAATGGTCAAGCAATAAAAGATCAAAACTGTTTTTCACAGAGTTTAATGCGCGCGTAAATTGAATCAGGCCGCAACCAGGGTGGGGACAAACCGGGCAATCAAAGCCTCCCACGAAGTTTTTATGCATTATTTTAGATTTTCAAAAAAATGTTATGTTGATCTATGTTTCATGTGAAACCCCTGAACAAAGTACTGACTGCTTGTATTTTAAACTGAGATCCTTGTTTCTGCATGGTTCAATTTATTTATGGTGGTAGTTTTGTGTGGCGCGTAGTTTCTACAGCCTGCGTGCAAATATTTGTTATTCAGATATTCGAGAGCGAATTGACCAACCACCGTTTCCTTAACATTCCAGCTTTTGAAAGTGCAGCCTAAGTGTTGAATGCTTTAGTTTCAAAGGTGTGCAATGCGCATTAAGCAGCCGGTATCAGCTCTAAAGAAATAAACCTAACATCAACAATTAAAACCTCTTGATTTACTGTAAAAGCTTTCGAGGAATCTACCGACGGGTCTGCTCTTATGTTTTTGCGATGATTTACACTTGCACATATCTGTAGGCCTATTCAAGTTGCGGGTCCCCACAAAGGTGACAGGCAAGCGAATCAGTCAAGCTAGTTATTTTTATAGGGCATCGATTTTACGTGCCTCTTCGCATCCACAGTGCTGAAATCTTATTCATATAAAATATCCTATCATAAATTTCTTTTATTCCTTTATGAAATTAAGTTTCCCTATCAGTACATTCAATGTCCATACGTACTTTTTCGCAAGATCTGAAAAACGTTTGCATGAAAATAAGTAAAAAACACTACGAACCACAAAGAATTTATTTAACAACTAAGAAAATCAAAGCCAAGCGGTCAGAAAACGGTTCTTTTTCTAATGCGAAGTTGTAGCATCCAAAGTTTGTTTTTACATTCGGACAACAATCACGGGCAAAAATTGACATCATGTGATGATGTGCGGCTTAGCACATGGAGATTATTAAAATTTTAGCACGATCGTGATGATAAAAGAAATCAATCACTTGACGTTGTGTGTCTGTGCCAGGTAAGAATGTTAATCAAAGAAAATATTTTTCAACACCAACTCTGCTTGTTTAACCCAGGCGATGGTCACTTGCAAAAATATGACGTCATGTAATTTTTACCTAAACACATGGAGGCAAATGAACTTTCAGCGAATTTGGAATGATAAAAAAGCCCAACTACTTGACGTTTGGTAGGGCTGTGTCAGGGTTAAACGTAGATGAACCAAAATGTTTGTCACTGCGAACTTTGCGTGTAGAGTTAAAAGAACGAAAATGTGATATTTGTTAATTTAAATTATATTCAAGCAAACTCACGATAAAAAATTTAACGCGAAATGATTTATCCGCCATCTCAACGAGAACACTTTACTGAAGTTCCTCCAGAACGTTTGGGTTTCAAAACGGAGCGGTAGGAGATTGGGCAGACGCGCTGTAGCATTCTCGGAAACCTAAACCCTGAAGCGACCGGGAATTGTGATTTGGTAACGTCCACAGATTATGCGAACTTTTACAGCAGTTGTAACTGATGTTGAAAACGAAAAAATTATTGTGAAGCAATAAACATAGCGATTGCACGCCAGTGACTCTCTGTGAGACGTTTTGCTAGCAATTTTGTGATCTGCATTTTGGTAATCATGTCTGTGGATATGATCAGTTTGCAGGTGGAATTACATAAAACACAGGTAGCAGCCGAAGCAGCGGTAGGGCAGGGTTCAGTAAAAGTATTTAAATTGAAATTCAAACTTATAAAAAACAAAACATTCTTCACCATTATGTTTGTTTCTGTTCAGCAACAATGTTGACCTCAAAAATAATGACAGAGAGTGTAGAAAACCATTCTGTGTGTTGTGGGTGCGTGAATAGCTGCAACAAATTTGTTTCAACTAGATCATGTTAACCATGAAATTCCCTGTGATGCTGTGATGAAAAGTTAGCTCCGCCCCCGTTGCCTCCCCTTTGAAAAAAGCAGGGGAAGCAATGCCCCGCTCTCCGCGCGTCCCTGAGAGTAACTGAAAAGTAGCCTACACAATTATAAGCTAACTAATATACTCAACGTTGTTTTCCATTTGCAATTAGAAGTTTGCATAAGTAGTCAGGATTTATTTAAACATCCTACAAATAAAAATTATCAGAATTACCTTCAGAACCACATCAAATCCATTTCAACATGAAGTTTGTCAAACCACCACAGATCAAATGATTTCCTGAACATCATATCTGATGTCGTAACAAGAACAACATACTCAAGGTTTATCGCTGCGCTGAAAGCATGCACAGTTGAATGCACTGTGAATGCTGGATTCCCATCCATTGTGACGCAGCTATAGAATGAGAACGAAGTGTAAAAGTTCGCAACCCTGGCTATCTGAAAGCATTGTGACGCAACCGCGAGTTAAACCACATGCGGGCGCTGGTTGCTCGAGAAACAAAGCGACGATTTAAAATGTCACTAAGGTTCATAATTGTTCTCTTTGCGAACCTTGGTGACTTTGATGAGGTTTTGCAACTGGGTATCAGCGACTGGCATTCGACATTTTGTAAATCGTAATTACTAGTATCCGCTAACATTTGACATTATATTTCGTAATTGTTACGTGACATTCCAACGCCAATTCACGCCCTGAAAATGCTGCGCACGGGGACAGATGTCTCCCCTTCCTCCCTGGCTACGCCACTGTCTTCAATGCAGAATTATAAGTTTGCTTCAAGTTATGCATACAGCCAAATATACTAAAGTCGAACCAAGCTACAACTATCATATTGACATATACTTCAAAACAAAAACCGTAGTTACACATGCAACGAAATGTTGAACCCAGTGACATATTTTTACAACTACAAGCATTCAGTTCAGTCATACGCAACTTTACCGGTAGCAGTAGCCAATGCTTCGAAGCCCAAAGTGCTTTAAGTTTGTCGCTGATGCTGAGTTTTTACCGAGCTAACGTGGAACCTATCGATCAGGTCAAAAGCAACCTGAGCTAAATCTTTCCTAATGCTGCTGGGTTACTGCAAACAAATCATCCAAAATCAGCGCAAAACAGTGAGAAGAGCAGTTACTATCAACGTGTGCTGACGGTGGGGCTCTTGTGAACTTTTTCCTTTGGCCACCACTCGCGCCAAAGTAGCGAATAGCGGTAGCAGTAAAATGGTGATAGCTCGCTACCGTATCCGTTATTTTTTTCAAAAAAGAGCGGCCCTCCCGCTGACGCCACTGGAAAATTAGCTCGCGACTGCCCAGCTCTGTTCACACGCATAACTACCAGCCCCCTGCTAATCAGTGTTACGACTGAGCTTTGCAGCTGTGCAACTAGTCTTGCAATTTCTGGGGGCGTGTGGGTGAGAACTAATCTCCCGTCATTCTCAACATCCAGTCTATTCTTTGACTTTTTTTACCGTAGCCTAATGTGGGCAGTGGTTGAAAATCCAGCTTCATAGAGAGGGATGGATATTAGAATTTAGGGACCTGAGGCAAACTCTTAGAAAGGTGTCCCAAAACAGTTGTTGAGGCCCCCTTGTCACATTTGCAAATAAGTTTAGTTTTATTTTGAAAAACATAAGACTTGCTTCAGATCTTATTAAAATGTGGCTTTAGAGTGGTTCATAAGTTTTTAACAGAAAAATGCAAGAACCCGTTTTTTCGATGAGACTTTTCGGTCGTTTGTCTTGCAATAGTTTTAAAACTTGTTGAAACAGCACTCACTACCCTAGCTTTTTGGACTTTATGACCGAATCGACTTAATTTGTTTGGCCATTTCAAAACAAATTCGATTGATGACTGGAAAAAAAACAGGCCACAACTAAGTGCAAAACTCTCAGAGTACCCGCGTAATCTTTGATAAAATGGGGACTCGGGGTGACTGTTTCTCGTTCACCCCCCTTAATATCTACGCCTCGCACCCGCAGGAGTTTGAGAAATCTTGCCCGCTCTAGCCCCGCAAACTTCTAACCCGCACCCGCCCCGCAGACCATCCCAATCCGCACCCCCGCACTTTACCTGTCTAAAACCCGCTCCTGTCTGAAAACTCATAACGCCTGAAGACAAGTCTAACAAGCAGGAAAATCAAAGATGATGATTCTTTTCATTGGCAGCAAAAACTTTTCCACACGTCTGATCTTCCGCAGTCAACCGATTTTAGTTGATAAAAACCACGTTTCAGTCGAGTTGTGACCAGCTATGTGTTAAGCGCTGTCTTATCCATTTAGAAGGGCTGCTAGCATGGGTTTCGGAATGATTTTTTGCAAGGGAGCCACTAGGGAATTTTTCCAAAATTTTCCTAGGGGTGACCAAAAGTGATGAAATTTGTTTTTTCCCACTCGAAACTAAGAAAAAAAAACTTTTCTTGCTGAAATTTTCAAAATCCAGGGGGGCCTTCCCCCATTCCGACGCCCATGGCTGATAAAGTGAATTAGTCCTCACCAGTACGACGCGAGCACTGGAATTCGGAAACGGTCACTTGCCTACCACATGGCAAGAGTTTGCGCTAATGTTTCGCAACAGTGGGTTGCTACATCATAATTAGGGCAACCAAAAATCAATAAAGTCAAATTTTTTCTGCCTTTTTCAAAGCTTATGAAACGTCCACAAACGAAATTTCACGCTCATACCATGAGCAACTCCCAAGTTATAAGGTCAAGAAAAGTCAAAATTTATTATAAGGTCAAATTTATCGTTACGTCAAACTTATCTTTCAGCGCAATTTTTTTCTCTTCATTGATATTTTATTGAAACTACAACAACAGATATTGGTATGCTTTTGCAAGTTTAGTTGAGATTCTGTAATAATAAGGGGTTTGTTGTGACTTCTGGCCTAATGCTGGTTTGCTCACTGCAAGACGATTGAATATTATGTAGGCTATGCGTGGTAACGCAAGAAACGTAGTCTCACAGCCAGGGGCGGATGCAGCCAATAAGGTTAGAGGGGTTAATTTCAGTGATATTTGATATAGTCAAGTCTCATTACGGGATCATTTCTGTAAGAGAGATGTACAGTAGTATACTTTACAACATGGTTGTGACAAAACAATGGACGACAAAATGGCTTTATATCGCGAATGCTCTTTTCCGAATTGTATAAAATCATAGTCAACAAAGTTACTTTCATAGGTTTTAGGGGGGGGGGGCGATTGGGGCGATCGCCCCCCTGGATCCACCCCTGCTCACAGTGCTTGGTTTGATGCATACTCAATCCATCATGCATTTACTGTTTCAATTTTGTGATGGTCTCAGATTTGACTGTACTGTAGTTAAATGTAGACCTACTTATCAACATATCATCCCAAAAGTTAAACAACCATATATTTCGAAATTTAGTGCATGAATATGCTTCTGAGTTAAACACAACACCTAAGACTGAAATATTTTGCAATTGCAAAGGCAGGAAGTTTATAGGTCAAAATAAAGGCAAAATGTTAAATTTATAGGTTAAAAATTTGGTTGCCTTAACTCATAATGTAGTAATTGCTGTCGGCCTACGGTTCGAAGCGCAATGATGGTAAAAAAAAACTTTAGTACATCCACGTGTTTTGCGATTTTTGAGCTGATTAAGTTCATGTGCTTTGGCTCAACATTCAGTTCGCCGCACAAACAATTTCTCATCCCGCACCCCCCCAGCACCAAGTTTAACTCGCGCCAGCACTCCCATTGCGGCAGGTTAGCCCGCCCCGTGCAGCACTCTATTCTACAATCAGGTCGATTGAAACTGTAAAGGAGAAATCAAATAGGAATTATAATGGAGATAATGTGAACTTCACTAAGCTCTGTCTGAGTTTCGGTTTTGCTAATGTAACGAAATGTTGATATACGAAGTTCTAAAAATTCGAGACTTCAGCAAATTATTGAGGCTGTTGTTCGCGACCCTACAGCCGCTACTCCGCGACCCACCGGTTGGGAACCACTGTCTTATAGAGTCTGATGATGAGATTGTTTACTGGGGTCGGCGGGCCACGGGCGGTCCCTGAAAATATGACAAAAACAAAAAAATCACAGTACTGACGGCATTACTCACAAAAATCACCAAGGTTCAGTTACATAATAACTATTAAAAATGCACAGCAGCTTAATTTCAACAAGGAAGAAAAAATATGATTGAACCAGAGCATGCTCATTCGCTGTTTGTCTTTGTATTTGCTGAATTTATTAATTGCATCATCAATCATGCATATTATATTGTATGCAGAGATGGTCATATCAGAATGATTTCATATTCCACGTTTAATCCGGAATAACTAAATTGAATCCAGAATACCCAATCCTATTCTGAATTTTTTGGTTTCCAGTAATGCAGCAAAACCAGCATGTAGACAATTTATTATTTACGACAATAAAAACGTAATCAAGGCACAACTTCATTACAGTGCAAAATGTTAAAGCTTTCTAAATGTCCGTCCATTAAACGAGATCGCGACTTGACATCAGTTTACCCCGCAATGGAAAAAGATCTCGCAAAATGCTGACGTGGCCGTTATGCAGAGATATTTTAAACCCGATTGCTTTCGCAAAGGCGACCTTTCAGCATTACTGCGCAGCCAGCCTAGGGTGTTAGCATTGTTCGATTGAACTTTTAACTTCAGCTAGCTTGCTATTTCTATTTTCTTTCATTGCTCACCCATGCGGTGCGAGCGAGTGACGAAAAACGAAGAAAATATCAAACATAATACGGCATTGCGTTCATTTTTTCTTCAGTTTTCGTCAGTCGCTTTAACCACAAGTTTTCAGGTATGAGTAAAACAACCGTAACAATTATTTGCACGTGACAGACCCAAGTTACGCTTGCACGCACGCAGACAGAGGCGTAACGATGGGGTATGGGGGGCACAATTCCCCGGGCGCCGGATTATGGGGGCGCCGAATCACTGCGCTAGGCGCTGAAAAGTCTCAACAATGCCACATGCATTTTCATCAATACAGTAAATTTGGTTCCGATAGACTTCTGGTTCGAACATGGGGGCGCCAAGGGGGGGACGCCAAACTGCTTCCCGCCCCGGGCGACATCTAACCTCGTTACGCCCCTGCACGCAGATCCATTACTAATGTCCTTGTGACAGATGAAAAACAAATCCTATCATCCTGCTTAATTTGGCATTTTTGATTCGAGTAGGTTATAATCCCAACCTCTGGATTCGCTATTCTGATTTGACCACCCCTAAGTGTTTCTTACAAATGTTGTTCACATCTGTGATGTGGTAGTTTGGGTGCTTATCCTTCCACATTTCTAATTCGCAATGAATTGTTTGCAATGGCACATCTTCGCGCATTATTCATAAATAAAATTGCAATTTTCTGAGCTTTGGCTTTGACATCGCCCCTGCTCTTTGCTTTTGATTCCGCACCTACTTGGGGCTGCCTGTATATCCACATGGAAATAACTCCAAATTTTACCACACTAAAACTATCAGTTCCTGTTAGCGACAAAGCAAATTTTATTGTACTTTCTTTGTACCAATCGAATAGCGACACTGAACTGTTACGCTAAACTCCACCACATGGTCGTCATGGAGGTGAGGATAATGTCGCAGTGCTGCATTCGTAACCCCACGTATGAAGCTTTCTCTTGCAATTATGCTTTCCGCCAAGTGAAGAGTTGAAAACCACAAATAATGTTTCTCAAATCTTCGGTATATGGCTCCGACAAAGAAGGAATTAAATTTTTTGTACCAGCTTGCAGTGCGTGCTTTGCTACTACACCACGCGTACCTCGTAAATTTGTTATAGATTGACCAAATTTAATGAACTACTTTGTCAAACTCTCTGGTCTAAAGAAAAAGTTCAGAAGCCCTTTGCGTGTAAAATCAAATGAAAACCATTTTGCTGAAAATAACCAATCTTGATTATACGAAATTTCACCGATGTCTTCAACAAGTGGTATCAGAATTCTTCGTCAAAGGCAATTTACATTATGACGTTAAAAGGCTTCAGCTTTTAGCTTTTACAAAGGTATTTCTTGATCATATTTTCAATTAAACAGGAACCTGCTGCAAAATGAAGCCAATATCGAGCTTAGACGCTTTCGATGGCATAAATAAACTGTTTAAGGCATTGAAACGTCTTTTTATGCATCTGCTATATCTGCATCCTGTCGCGTTTTTGTACTGCTATAATTTCAGACAACAATATGCAGGATTACGTCCAAGAAACAAGTTATTCTGGAAGTACAACGCTTAAATTTCGTAAAGCAAAATAGGTGAAACAGCATGTAACGATGCTCCGAATGATACACAATATGCCACTGACAATATTCCCTGGTAAATTTAGACACCTTTAATTGGCAGGTCTCTTGGTATGTTCGCCGGACCTGGAAATATAGTCAACATAAAGTTGGAGTAATTGTGAGCATTGTACCAAAAAAACGCTCTCACACTGGATTGGACGTATCTGTGGCATTTGCTGCACTGAGTTTGGTATGTAAGAAATATTTAATTCTAGCGTGTGAAGCTTTGCTCCAAAAGGTCTCAAAGTTCAACGGAGATGGGATACGTTGACCTTTCTATATATTTTGAACTTGTGCAATAGACTATGTGAATTCTAACAATGAAAACGGCTTATAACCCCAAGTCCAAACACCTGAAGTTTAAAATTATAAAAGACAGCCTGGCTAGTCTGCATGACGTTGTCGTCAAGGGAGACTTTTTGTTACGAATAAAACTAAGATGTTCTGAAAGAGCTGCGTTAACATGATCATTGCGTACGTCTACTCGTCCAATCCATCAACTGAGTTGTTGCTAATTTGATTGTACAGTTTAAGAGGCTGCGGCAGTCTGCACCGTTTCGTGCTTGAAGCACGTTAAATATTTAAAAACGTGAGATGCTTTTGGAATGCCTTCTGAAAGTGTATCTGATTGTTCCGTAGCAGTCTGCATGATTATTTGTTCTTCTCACTTGGACGAGGCGAAAATCAATCAATCACTTTCTGATAACTTCAATAATTGTGAAGGATAGATATTCAAGCTCAGATTACTTACTTTTCATGAAAGTTACTGTATACTAAATAATGTTTAATTTTTGTTTTTTGTTCATGGCATACTGTTTCAATACTAAATCATGTGAACAAAGCTCGTACGAAAATCTATGTAAAGCTACAATTCACAAAACCAAAAGTTTTTCTTGTACAAATAACCATCCGTACATTCCTTATGAGCGCTTTCCTCAACCTGGAATGTAACAGAGACCCCAGTCAAGCATAAGGCATCGAATCACTGTTTTTCTATAAGGTAAGGGCAGTGGTAAAAGTTGGTCAGCAGAAATGCGAATTTGCCCGTTCAAAACGCTCACTGGGTTGCTCGAAAACCGGACGTTTACTGACCGCAGAAAATATTCCCTGCATTCGCTTTGCGGCGGTACTTTTCCGCCACTGCTTGGAAACGTTCCTTGGCTGGAACTTCCCGAATTTGCAGTGACACAATCTTACCTGGAACTTCCCGAATTTCCAATGACACAATCTGACACAACGTTGTATTTCGCATCCTTTCCAAGCACCGCTCATGGTCCAAAACTAATCAGTTTAATACGTTTCCTGATGAATACACCTAAGCCACCTGTCGTGAGTTTTGGTAACTTCATTTCATTTTTCTTTTCTGACTACAAGTTTCCTAACTTTTATGTCACTTCTTGTCAGCTTAAGGTATAAGAAACAAACAGATAGGAATTTTTTATATATGCAAGGGTCACGTACTAGGTCGCTTGATCATAGAAATACAACACAATGTAAGCAAAAAGCAACCATATGGTACAGCAGAGGCAAAAGTTCATTTTTCTGAAAAGAAAATATTTACTTTTTGCAAAATTTTATTTTTTAACGAAAAAATATACTGCACTAAAACAAATTAAGACTATTGGCAGCGAATGAAACGAAAAAGCCTTTTTGCTTTCTGATAATAAAAACATTTTAAATACTGTAAATCTGGCGCGATACCTCTTTTGAATACCAAAAAGCAAGCTCAGTAGCAGAGAGGTTTTAGGAATTTTGCCCCACTTTCCTTTACCCCCAGTCAGGGCCCCCTTTGCCCCCGTTGCCCCGTTGCCAGTTTCCCTCATGTCCCCAGTTTGCCCCCTAGTGCCCCCCCTCTGTTCCTGTCCTCCTAAGACCCCTCATGCTCGAAAGCCATAAGCTATAGTTTGTATTTTGTCAGACCTGATGATTCGTTTGTCGTCATTGGCAGAGGGAGCTATTTTACTCTCTTGTTCTGTAGAGAGATTGTGTTTGCGACTTCGAATGACATTCATCATTCTCAACACTTCTTTTCCTGAGAACAAGACGT
>Ga0210059_1002496_pt1 | contig 28892 bp, 13 predicted proteins | sample Ectturendosymbi2_FD_188042 | JGI IMG/M metagenome (GOLD analysis project Ga0210059, IMG submission 188042) | Ecteinascidia turbinata endosymbiont from Florida, USA - Sample 2 (SPAdes) (version 2) | ecosystem: Host-associated > Tunicates > Ascidians > Unclassified | place: Key West, Florida...
GTTGCAGATTATAAAATGTTATCTTTTCACCTTTCAATAAATGTAATCATCATTGTGGTATCATTTAAAATCCTGGATTTGTGCCCAATCGCTTTGTTTCAACAATTGTGAAACACCCTGTATTCCCAACACTGCTAAGCCACTCCCAGCTGGTAAGCAGCCTATTTAAAATATATATTTGTATTTAAACAGACCTTCGTATCATGTTGTGCACAGCTTTCAGCCCTTAAAATGAATCAGCATCTTCTCAGTAATGTTTTATTTCTAGACATTAAGGGATATCTACACTGGCAGATAGCCTACATTTCAAAAAGTATATTTTAGTTACTGTAGCAGGCTATCTTCTACTTCTATCACCACTGATGGCAGAGAATGATTGCACTCAATTTTCTTTAATGACATGTAAAATGCAGAAGCAAACGGTTTTTAGCAGGGGTCATTTCTGAACATTTGGTTAAGATTCTTGTCTTCAAAATAAGAAATCCTGACACTGCCAACCAAAAGCCTAAACTGCTATCTATTGTAAAACTACCCATCCTCGCCGACGTGCCTTGTCGACTGCATGGTAATTATGTTGGTATACCCCTTCTAAAAGTGAACATAACACACTAATAGTTAGAATAACGGTGCAGTTATATCTTATCTGGAGACAGGCAGTGAATGCTAGCCGTGCTAGGTGCTAGCCTAGTACCGCGCGAACGAGACCACGTACACTTCATAACGAGACGTCTTTCTGTCGAGGTGGCCAACGCATTGGCTCGCTCAGGGCTATGACTCAGCAAATCACGTTCAGAACCAGACCACTCGTTATCCATATATGGCAGAGGTGGCCAAACCTACTCTGTTTATGAGCCGCATGTTGTAAAATCTAAGTTACAAAGAGCCACAACATAAAACCTAAAAACACGGATTTATTTGCATTCTACGCTTCTGTGGCATCACAATTCTTTTTGGAAAGATTTACAAAAATAATACTGTCCCGTACGGCACGCTAGCTACCACAGTACCATTTTACTATATTTCTGCACTTAGCAATATAAATAAAAAACAAATATATCATCCTTCGGAAAGCTCAAAGAGCCGCATGCAAAGGTTCGAAGAGCCGCAGTTTTGCCACCCCTCATATATGGTAACGAGACAACGCAACACTGACCATGTAAACGTAGTAATTCAAGCACAGCTGCCACTTCGCGGTTAATATAAATTCCAGAATTCGCAAAAGCGTGTTACCACGAAATCGTATCCACAGTTTTAGCAAAACAAAAGGTAACCGTTTTTTTCTAAACCAAATACAATACAATCTTGTTACAAATCCAACAAAAAATTTCCACGCAAAATAAAATTGCGTCCTACAACCGATCAACGTATTAACGAATGGTTGCCATTGAGCAAAGTGAACCCAACACACAAACTAAATGCCACGAAGCCAAACTAAGCCAATATTACAGCACTGCATGGAAGGCGAGACGCCGAGGAAAAAACTTACTATTCACGACTTTTTCAAAAGTTCAACTAGAAAACTTAGCTGTTTAAAATAAAAGTATACCACTTTTGTTCATGTTGTTTCCAATCTAGTTCTTGCTTTTACACAATTGCTTACAACGTACTGTAGGTTACCGTAACCACGTGCGTCCAACTCATTTGTACAATTACCAATCACGCTTTTGTAACAAACAAAACACAATTGCCAGTTTTTTTCTGGCGTTTTCTCAATTTTCCTGAAATTTACCACGACAAATCTGTGTGGATTTAGCTCTGTCGGGTGAAAACACGACTTGAAATCCTCTTAAATGTAACAAATTGGATATACCACAAAACACCTCATCCAGTCGATGTTTAGACTAAAGTAAAATAAACCAACCTAAAAAATCACCTGTTTTACACTAAACGCAAAGTTAGAACCATGAATAAAGCCAAACTACGTCACACCGCTCTCGTGAAATGAACAGGTATTTACAAATATATGTAAAAAAGCGGAACACAATTAATAAGAAATTTTCATGTGTAAGTATAATTCAACATTTTGTTTTGCGCAATTGTGGTTTGCTATAATAAGATTTTAACCTTTTAGAATTGCATTTTGCTTCCAGCAACTCGACAGAGCTGGAACAAATGCATAAACAAAACCAGTGAAACACTTGCCATATAACGTGTTGAAATTAAACGAGTCAGCGACAAAATGCCCCAGATTTGCTGTGCGCGTAATTTTTATGACGCAAAAGTCAGTTTCGGATCAATTAAAATTTGTAATTGAGCTGAATGCAGTGAATCGCGTATTTTTATGTAATTGGAAGTGTCCCATGTCTCATCGTTAGTAACTATACTTTATATGTAACAAGAATGTTTTGAGGCTGTACACCATTACTATATGCTCATAGCCTAGAAGTATTACACGCACGGGCTCAGTGCCATGGCATAGTATTGCCACGAAAATATGGTTGCGGGGCTCTTTTTTAGGCGACAACTAAAGACAGGGTGCCCCAATTTTCGTTGGCATCCCTATTTAGAAGTTTTGGGGTGTTTTAGCCACGGCTTTGTAGAGGTTAGAGATTAGTTAACATGCAAATAATGCAGTATAACGTATTTCGTATTACTAGCTTCATGGGAGTCCCATGCACAAGCCTGTAAATACATAAACAAAACCAACACTTGCCATGTAACGTGCTATACGTTTGTTGAGCCAGCGGGAATATGACCCAAATATACTGTGCGTAATTTGAATGGTGTGCCAGTCATATCTGCATTAAAAAATATGTACTAAACTGAATGCAATTAATGACACATTTTCATATAATGACAATTATAATTGTAATTAAGAATTTTTGTGTAGTTGTAATGAAATTCAAAAATTTGAAGCATTTTCAGTTGTAAATAAACTGATGCCATGTGTTTGATCCATCTTTGCAAATAAAAGAGTACCGCATTGATATCGAGGTGCAAGCGGTTTTGCATCCATACTCAATTCGCAATACTGTTAACACCCGCTGTTTCAATACGTAGCAAGTCTAAAGTAAACGCACCAGGCCGCGACATAACATAGCGTATACCGATGGTGAAATCAATCGGTTTCTTGGCATGTGATTGGCGGGTGGTACCCACAAAGCAAATTTAAAATCACTGTTACGTGTATAAAGCTGTAGCGCTGGAGCAGGGCATAAATTGGAGCGATAAAATTACTGTTGCGTGGATGCAAGAGAGCGTGTCAAGTATGGAGAGTTTCGGAGCACTAAAACAACGCTACAAGAATGCAAGCCATTCAGGTATGAATGAAAGATATTGAAATCCTCTGCTTACGGCCCAACATCTCCAGAACAACCACTCAATGTTGCCTGCAACCAACGACCGTCTCAGGACTGTAAATGGTGTACAAGAAAGGGACCTTACTTTATTTGATAAGTTTACAAAAGGCCCACATTACGTGTTCATGTATTCTACAAGCTTCGGCAATACTATGTGTCTCTCATGTATTGCACAACCTTTGACAACTTTACTCTTGGCTTTACAGACACATGTAGACTGTTGTTTGAGAAACCACTGCAAAGAAGCACCGGGCGTATTGTCAAAAAAATTATGAAATCAGCAGCAATCCGTACAGAGATACCGAATGTTACTTAACAGAAACATGGTACCAGCAATTATACACAATCGCCTTCAGGAAGCACTTCAGAAAGCATATGCAAAATCTGTACAGCACATATTGTTTTGCAAAATTTGTATTGCTGATTTTTAAACATTTTGAAAAGGTTCCCGCGTGAGGATGTAAATTGACAAAAATTATCAATCCTTTGATCCCATGCTTTCACTCTGTGAACAGCCAATCGTAAAGAAACATGTTTATCGCTGCTGTCAACAACGACAATTTCATTATCACCTCTTAAGGAAGTCGTCTCAGTTATTCCATAGATGACTGGCCAATTAGCTTTGAGTGGGTAAATCTAACAAGACTCATCAATCACCCTAATTTTGAGTGGACTTGAAGTTTTAACTGCAATAATCCAACTATAACGCTACAGCCGCGATTATATAGTGGGGTATTCATCTGCAATTCTGCTCTGTCGAAGCTATGTACTCTACAAGCATTGTGCTAGAAATAGGTTTGAGGAATGCTGTTGGCCAGTTATGCTACTCCTACTGTAATCAAGGAACATACAAATTTGTAGTCTTTTGAATGTACGAGATCCCCGTGTAAAAAATGCCCCTTTAAACAAACTTACATGCAATTTTTAGATCGTCTGATCTACAGAAATCGTATATTTAAGTATCTATTGCTACGATTGGCAGTTGCCACAGGAATTGCACGAGTTGTCTGCAATCAAGTAAAGTTGTTGAAACTCGAAGAATAGATGAGTAACACTACGTAGAGTTGTTGAAACACATAACGCGGACCTCTTCTAAGCTTACCACATGAAGCAAGGTCCCTTTATTGCGTTCCATTTACAGTCCGTAAAACGGACGCTGGTCACTAGAGCTCGACCGATAAGGTTTTTTGGGCCGATACCAATGTTTTTCATGTTCCATTGCCGATAACCGATGCCGATATTTTTGCATTACTCAAACTACAGCTTAAAGGCATTACAGTGCATTTTTTTTCTTCAGGCCACACAAACAAAAATATAATTACAATAGTTACAATTATGAAAAAGCAGATTATGAGTGTGATAAGTTAAGAACAAGTAGTGTTTATTTTGCCTTATTGAGGCAAAATACACACTCCTCGAGCTATTTTGCCACTAGCCGAACATGATTGGCTGAACTGGTCACATGACAAGTTTGGATGGTATGACTGTCTCAGTTGAATGTGACGTCTGTAAATGGCTCAGTCTGATAGACAAGTACTGTTACGTCATGGTTTTAGTGCTTGCAAGCTGTTAGCAGTTTCTTGTTTGCATTGTGTGAACTGTAGGCTAAACCCGAAGCCTAAGCCCTTGTCTCTTTGCATATTGTACTAGTTACGTGACCACTTCAACCAACTGTGTTTGACTAAAGGTCAAATGTACTCTAATAGGATGGTTTCATCCGTCGTGTCTACTGCAGTCCATAGCAATTTCTAGGACTCACGGTGCAGTCTAACTCTATATCAAAAAATGCACAAACAGACAAACATGTGTTGCGCAGCCTACTCGCTGTGTAGACAATTGCCTACGCTTAGATGTCGTATAAAACAATGTGCGACGCATTGAAACCATCACTCCACTGCGATGAAGAACCGTACGACATCGAATTCTGCGCAAACCTGGGCCACTGCTCCCTGTGACGTAGGCACTTTTTTGATGCACGCTGAATGCAAGACTGCATAGCCTAGAGCAGGGGTGGGGAACCTATTTGCTATCACGGGCCGCATGAATTGTGCATTATCGTTGGCAGGCCGCAAAATCAATTAATTTCATCCTAAACTTTATCTAATTATAAGGAAGAGTGACTTCCTCTTAACCTACCATCTAAGTACCTGCTTATCATGGAGCTTCGTTTTGACGCGATGTTGTACTCTAACATTGCTAACGAAAATTCTGATTCGGGCCATATCAAATGTTCACGCGGGCCGCAGGTTCCACACCCCTGGCCTGGAGAGACTTTGAAAAAACGCAAACCCCAACCTGGGGTGGAATACACCCCTTTTCTAAATGGCCATCACTCGCCAGCAGATCGAGCTAGAGAGCTGTTCAAACCCGCTCTAAATGGGGAAAAACTTGTAGTTAAGATTGAAAAAAAAATTTTCAGTTTGCGTTTTCGGCCTTTTTGGCCATGTTTACATAACCACAGGATGTTTTTGACAGGTCTGTCAAAACATTGGATGACGTCAACGTCCCGTGGGAGTTCAAAAATCGAGCCGATTTCGTGGCGCGAAACTTCACTGGATTTAAATGGATTCTAGGCTATGGTACTAGTCTTCACAGGGTTTGATTGACATTTTAGCGTTTCTAGTTGAAAAGTTATGGCAAAAATGATAGAACATTAATTAGGGAAATCCCTTAAATGCCCTAGGGAATTCCTGAAATATTTGGAATTTTTTTGGCATGACTTTTCAACCAGAAACGCTAGAAACTCGATCAAGGGCTCTAAAGACTCGTATTCCAGCTTAGAAACAAAAAAAACTTCGATCCAAAATATTGGCGCTTGGGATCGGATGATGATGTCATAAAAATAACCAAAAACATACCCCAACCATGATCCCATGGACCCAAAACCCCGAACCCAAATCTTAAAAAAAATTTATTCTAAACTACACGACGCCACGAGTCATTAGAGGCTGCCCAAAGTTTGCTCTGAGAGGGCAAATTATACCTTTTCTGAAACGTTTTGAATTTTGTCAAAAACTGGGTTTTTGAGCCATAATTTTGGCTACAGATATGCTAGCAAGTCAATCAAGGGCTCTATAGACGCGGATTTTGGCCTAGTTTTGAAAAAAACTTTGAGTAAAAAATGGGTCAATAGATTGGGGCCCAGGGCCAGGTAAACTCGGCCAAAAAATATGAAAAAATGCCCTTGTTGTGACGTCACCTCCAGAAAACCCCAAATCCAACGCGAAACAATTTTTTTTTTCGATATCAACTAGAAGACTTGCTGAATCCGTAGAGGGTTTGAACAACTCTCTAGCTCTAGCTGCTGGCAAGTTATAGAATTGCAAAGCTTTGCAAATAAAGTGGCGCAAGCGGGACTTGAAGGGTTAACAGAATGTTTCATTACGTTCGGAAACAAAAGTAGTGCTTCTAAACCAGTGGTTCTTAACCTTTTGTACATATCTTACCCTTTTATTAAACAAGGTTACCAGATTTACCCCCCAATACACTCAATGGTGCTCATTTATTGAAGACACGAAATTAATAAACTCTTCCAGTTCAGAATAATATATAAAAACGTACATTGGCTGCAATGTATGGTTCAATAAATTCACCTCCTTGGAAGATGAAATTTAACCCCAGGGGAAAATTTACCCCAGGTTAAGAACCACTGTTCTAAACAAAAGAAACATTTATAACGATTAGTTATTAAATAGGGAAAAGGCACAGCGACTTTCATTGAACTACGACAGAGGATTTGGATATCTGTTTTTCATACGCTGTTTTTCATTTATATAGCACAAGCCTTGCACAGCCTCGCTCAAGAGTGCGTCGTATTACGTACCTGTTCACATCACGTCCAAGTGAATGTGAAGAGAAACGTTGTTTCGGCGCTCCAAAAGACTCCTTACTTCACGGGCTCTGTTGCATGCACGCAACAGTGATTTCAGCGTTTCAACTCTTACGCCAGAAACCAAGTGGTATTATCAGTCACCACGGGTATATATTTCGCTATTTCACTGTCAGGCAAGCTGTACTGTTTCAGTTTTTTATCTAAAAAAATTTTAAATTTCAGTAATCTCAATGACGCCGTGCCAGTTCAAACACATTAACCAAACCAGAGTTCGCTTCGAAAATCGGTCGCGGATATGCTACTAAGTCATATTTGTAACTGACGTAAATCGAATGCTATAAAGTTTCGTTGTCTTCTCTATATTTTAGTGGGTCGCCGGAACAGAAAGCAAACTTATTCCAGAGTAACACATTATTTAAAAATCTCATGCAATTATTCTCCGCCAAGGTGACCTAGTCGAATCAATCAGCAAATTTTTAACAGGAAATCGATTTCATGTGACTCTATGTTTCTTCTGTCCTGTAATCTGCAATCAATTGCTTGAGCGCGAAATGGCGAAATTTGAAAATCTGATAAGTTGTCTAACAACTCCATGTCACTCGACGAGATTTTGTGAAAATCGAGATATCAACAATGTACAAATATAAATAACGCAAAGCACAGTACATGACTGCGGAAAGTTATATAGAAATAATTCTAACTACTCACTTGAGATTGTTCTCCTTTTGGTCCTGCCATATTCGTCGAAGTTCTTTCATTCGATTCGAGATATACTTTGCATGGATTCTGTCGTGCTTGCTCCTTTGAATATGAGTCTTGCAAGTGAAATCGCACCAGCGGCATCGCAGCAACTTCGTGAGAAAATATTACATCTATTAGTTTCGAGCCCAAGCACGTTGACTCGTACGTAACGCACATAGCAAGCAGCGTATGGAGAACGTTTAGTACGCGATGAAGCCTACGGACAAAACCGACGTTCTTAGGTCAAGAATCTCCATCACAAAAAATACACGGTGGCACTGTGGACAATCGTGTTCATTCTCTACAAAATTTACGATTTCAAACATAACCGTTGGCAGTAGCGCAACTAGGCATAAACTAGAAAAGTCATCACAGGAATTCAGTGTATACAGAAGGTAGCTTTTTAGCAATACACCCAGAAGCGACGAGCAAATGATTCTGAACAATACGAGCAAAAAAGTGTAAAATAAGCTTGACGAAAACAGCACAGGTGAAAACAAACGCCTTACTACGCCAGGGTTTAGACTTACATATAAATTGGATACAAAGCAACCGAGTGCCTCTTTTAATATAAAAACATTATATACTGAGCACTGTCTAACGTGATGGCGTTCACTGATCATTGAGGTTTTACCAAAGTTGATGCAGGTGTGATTGCTTCCAGTTAGGAATATGAACATTATCAGTATCACTAACATGAAACACACGACGCTATCAGGTCACACTACAGTTTAACTAGATACTAACCATAACATTTGTTACAACGAGTAATAAGCAAGATCGGTTTTTACTACTGAACTGCCACAAAAGATTCAACAAGAACTCGTTACTCGTAGAACTCTTAGAAATCGCATAATAAACCGCATTTTGTTCAGGATTCATTGATACAACGCAGTGATGGTGTCTCGAGACCTGGTCTCGGTCTCGATACTCGTCGAGACCCAGTTTTGCGAGTCTCGGTCTTGAAGGTTTCAGGACTGGTCTTGGTCTCCAAGGCTACAGGTTTCGGTCTCAAGCCTATTGTGTTGAAATTTTGACTACTGCAAAGAAATGGCCAAGTAGAACTTCTGAAATTCAACCTGTTCTATATCTGCTGTATCTGCAGGTAAACAAAACCAGAACAAGTAGGAAAATGTCAGAAATTCGAAAATTTTCAGTTAGGAAGCGGTGATAACGTTTCTTTGAGAAATTTTAGAAAATTTTCGGCAAAACTGACAGTCTTGAGTCCGGTTTCGAACATTCAAATCTCGGTCTCGGATTTTTTGTTGAAGTCTTCGTCTTAAAGTTTTAACCAGGTCTCGTAGGTTACGGTCGCGACTGCATCACTGATACGACGTATAGCGACTGTAAATATCACATACAGTATATTGTTAAAAGCGGCAATACACGCTAGTTTTAGCAGACAATGCATCAACGTGACTAATTAGGCCTCTTTAGGCTTGTTGTCACGAATGGATCCCATGGATTACTGAGGGCAATGAATCCCAAAAGGTGATTGGACTTTTCGCTAGAACCAGCAACAATTGCCTAAATCCTGATGTTGCTGTTATTAACGTACAACATTAAAAACTGAAGATAGACTTCTTGTTTTCTAGATGAAAGTTGTGCTCATAGTGATCACCTTGAGTTCTTAACGTAGACACAAAGCAACAGCACTTCACGAATATATATGTTATTTTATAAACAATGCACTGAAGTTATCGATTGCGAGTATTTCCGATGCTTGAAGACTAAAAAAAACGTTATAACGCGGCTATCACTGACGACTTCTCATTACCTTAACAAGATATCTCGAATTCTTTGACCTACCTACGTCAAATTAATGATAACCAACGACAGCGATAGCTTTTGAAAACGGAACTTTAATAAACGTAAGAACTGTACGAGTCAATAAGAAATAAAAGATTATTTTTTCGTACAGTCAGTGGATACCCTTGCGGAATTGAAGTGAAAATGATGTTATGGCGTAGATTTCGAGTTTGGAAGAATTAAAAAACTTGTATTTAAATAAACCTCCATAGATACGAAAAATGAGCACTTTATACCCAGCATCGAATCTATATCAGCAGCAAACGCTTCTCGGGCATGCATGCAAGAACCTGTATATGGACTAACTCAGGATCCCTGCTATCATTCCGCCATTTTCAAAGCAAAAAGCTGTTTTTGTGACAAGCCAGACACAGGAGTGTTTTTTACACAGCCACTGGAAATGTCAAACTTGTTTATAAATTTTATTTAAGTTTCAAGTATGCCTATAATATCTCACAGGTGACGTAAATATATACAAAAAACGGGTTTAAACGCAACGTACGAGTTGTCGTTAATATATGTTTATAACATCAAAGCTTTTGACACATTCAGTGACAATGATAACAAATAATTTGACAGACAATTTGAAGAGAAAGCGGAAATGATTGAGAGAAAACAAAAAAAGAAGCTGGAAAAGAAATACTTTCCAAATTTTTCATTCATCAGGTTTGAGAATCAAACTCACCGCGCTGGAGGAAACATTGCACCTAGTAACACTACTTCTGAAATTTCACCATTTCATTTCGTTCAGGGTAATTTGTGAAGCATGAACAAAGTAACAAAACTATTGATTCAGTTAGTTGGACAATTCAAGCTAAAAATTCACTCATTCACTTTTATTTGTTGTTGTAATTACTACGATTTTAGCGAGAAGACGAAGTTGGCCCAGCAGTTCTGCATCAACTATCTACAGACAAGTTTGCCGTTAATTTTCCAATCAATACACGGTATGATTCAGTCGATTCAAGCAATTGGCAATCAGAGAACAGAGGACACTTAAGGAAATCATGAATGATGCTTTTGTACAGTAGCTATGAAAGCGCATGACATGTCTCATTATTGCAAGAAAACGAAATACAAACCAAAAGTGAAGACGATGCAATAAGGACTTTGAAGATAAAAAGTGTTAATAAAAAGCTTGTGGCCTAAAGTAAAAAATCAGATTTTTTAAAATTGAAGGAAACAAAATCATTTCGTTTGCAATTGGTGAACGAACACGGTGCACATGGAACAGAAAATTTGCAAATCAAGCTTAAACGATTCAACAGATGAAGAATAAAGAGAAAAAAATACCGATAAAATAGTTAAAAAGCAACCAATCAGAACTCATAATACTATGCTAATTACAGTACTATTCTAATTGGCTTAATTTAAGTGTCTTTTTTAGGTAACACGAACTGACGCTGCAAACAGAGAACTTTATCAATGAATTCCCAAGAAAGTTATAACCAAACAGTAATAATTATGCAACGCAGTCAGCAACGATTCAAAAAGTTTTTTTTTGCTTTTGCTGTTGTGGCAGCAGCTTTGATCCACTCGGATATATAACATTTTGGCATTCGCAGGCGGTGTCAGTTGGTTTCTTCAGATGGAACATGAATTGTCCGGCTTCAAATAATGGTTTGGCTATTGTTCTTGCGGCTTACTTTTACTGTTGCCGGTGCTTTGTGTTTCAGTTACGTACACATCAATTTGTGGGTAGGTTACCCATCCGGGATTTTTCTATCTAAAAAATGTAAAAACTACTATCTATTTAGTGTACACTATAACTTGAATACAGTGAACCTTTAGATTTTACAAGTCTCGATGTCATTCAGCGGTTAAAGCGTTCTGAATGCCATTGGTCTTTCATAAATGTGTGTCATAGATTATAACTGCTGCTGTTAGTTTGCGCTGCGCGTTAACAGCAAGCTGCCCTAAAAAGTTAAATATATACTTAATCTACTTCACTAGCTATTTTACATTTTATCTGAATTGATTGTAGCTGCATTTGCATGAAGCTGAAAAACCGAATTTAAATCTGTTTTCTATATATTTTAAACTTCGTGCCTCGAGGTGTGAATAGTTAAGCGAGGCTTGGATATGGAAATTGTTTTGTAACAGACTCGACGCCTTTCTCGAAATTTTTTTCTTTAATTAGACGATAAATGCAAGTTTGCGAATACGACCCCATGACTGCAAGCAAATGCAGCTTGTGACAACAAACTAACGAGAAAAAACACTACAAAATAAAGTATTGCGCCAGTTTTATATACAAGAAATGCACAACAACTTCGCCTGAACTTCTTGAATTACAATGTCATTAACTATAAATAGAGACATGCTCCCCGATAAACTGCGTTGTTTCCACGACGACGATCTTAATGAAGGTTTGTTGGTTGAAAGTATTCAAATAGCGACCTTAAATGTGCCGTAAGTAATGTATCAAGTGATTATAAATTTTGTTCCAAATTAACACTTTTTCGCCCATAAACGCCCGTTACTCAAAAAAATCCTAGTCAGCTTTATGCTACATAAATACATCAGTAGCATATATAAACTTGGTATGAACTTTTGCACAAAACAATTTTTTCATGCGACCCAGGTTTTGGCTTGAAAAAAACGTTTTTTCGCATAAAAACCTCCCGGGTTTTTAAACAACTAAGCCATGGAAAAATTAGTGTCGCCATCGCAAGAAAACATTCGTGGCACGAAATTCTAAGGTCACCAATATCTAAACCGCAAAATAGTAGAAAAAACCTAGACAGCCATTAATGATGTGCTAACTGAAATTCTAGTATCTTTCATGTGAACGACACCAGTTAATTGCACTTTTTTCCATCACCAAAGACCATGGATACCTGTTTGTATGGGTGGGCTTTTCTTAAGTGTTTACGAAGCTCCGCATACGACAAAAGCATCTCCACACAGTACACGCACTTCCATTGCCCAGGCGCCACTCGAACACTCTGCAACAACAATTAAAAAGCAGGCACGTTTTAAGATTTTATCACCAAAACCAAAAAAACATTAATAATAATCTTTAAGTTTCAATTGAGTTTATTTCTGATATGAGGAAGACCACATTTACAACCTTCTAGAAAACTGTTTAGACCACGTACTCAACTTTCTAAAATCCCCCTCCTGCCAATTTTGGCTCCAGAGAGTTTGAAAAATGTAACTACAATGTCTAGTTTCATTTCACTTTCACCCATCTGAATTGCACAAATCCATTATTCCTGCTGAATGACGTTGCTGCTGAAGCTCGTCACAGCACCAAGCATGTTAAAAAAACAATGTTGCAAGCAACCGAGCTGAACTCAGCGTAATTAGTTTACTTCAGACATCATATCGGTGTCCAAGTCTGATTTCAAATTTGTTGAGTCAAGACATTAACAGATTATCCGAATCATTTCGAGTAAATCTTTCCTAAATATATAACCATAGAATAGAAGAAAAATTAAATCAGCTACGAAGCTAACACCAAGAAACCAACGCAGCAGACAAAGGATGAAGTCAAACTTGGCGTCAAAAAGTTTTTTTTGCGTGATGGCAAATCTCTTTTTTAGTATCTGCATTCCGAACAAGTTTGAAAATTGAACCGAGAAGCCCGGTCAATGACCGAGAAAGTACATTTTCACCGTGTCCGCAAACACGCCAGCAAAAATAAAACAAAATCTATCTATGGACCGCGTTAGCAGTTGGAGAGCGCTCAATACACTTTTTCTTATCAAGGTTTTCTGCTTGTTTTCAGTGCGCAATAAAACTATGGTAGGTTTCGAAACACACAGAATATTGACTAGTTTTTTTTCATCAAATCATCAACAGGGTATGCGAAAAGATAAAAATAAAGGGGCAATACATGTAGCACATGCGTCCTATATCACCTTGAGTTGCTCTAATCATACGACGCAATCTGACGTGGGTCGTTTTTGGGTACTATATATATGAGTAAAGATTATTATCGAATCTCCATTAAGCAATATTATCACCTCAAACAACACAATTTAACAAACCATACGCGTGGATGCTGGTAATCCTTGGTCTGCTTTCGTTTGCGAGCAAGTTCAACAGAGGTCTTCGCAGGATGCGGTAAGGTCGAATTCAGCACAGTCACGTCCTCTGCCATGTCGGGAGGAGACTGCTTGTCAGCTTCCACTTTAATGCCACATGGTTTTTCTTTGTCGTTTAAAGCCTTCTTGTGGCTCTCTAAGGGGATGTTGGAGTCAAAAATATGATGAGATTTGCGCAGGTGGGACAAATAAACTGAAGCACACAGGAATTTGTTAGGGCAATGTTGGCAATGATAAGGCTTGTCAAAACTGTGAGCAGTTTCAACGTGTTTCTGAAAGGAATGCGATGTGCCTGGACGGACATACTTACTTCTGTGCAGGCAGCTGGTGCGGACACCATTTGTTATCTTTTTTCCAACGTAAGTCACATCCACCACTTTTGAAACACCAGGAAACTTGTGTTTTTTCTTGGTGTGCATCCGTAGTACCGTCTCACACAGATATCGCTTACGGCAATGTGGACACTGAAACGGATTGACATCGTTATGCCGCTGCTTAACGTGATTGGAATAAGCGTTGGGACTTATGGAAGCATGCTTCGCCTGTGGGCATGTTAACACAAGTTTGTTGCTAGTGGGGACAGTAGCAGGGTCGTTTGCATCAACATCTCCATGAAAAGTCCCGTTCTTGTTTCGCTTCTCTTTGAGTCTCTCCAGCCGCTTGGAGGAAACATAACGATGATGGTTTACCCGAAGATGTCGACGCATTGTGTTTCCATCCCGCGTGCAAAACGGGCACCAGACACATACATATTCGCTGCCTCGAGTACGCGAGTCCGGCAAAGGCGTAGATTCTGTTTTTGTCAGCGACGTTTCAATTTTGATGTTAGTCACTACCCTCTCTGGTGGAGCATTTCCAGCAGGAACAATATTTATCCCGAGATGGTTTTTGCCAGTAGAGAAAAACTCCGATGGAATTTCGTTTGTCATAAAAGAGTTTTCAGACCATTCAATGTGCATTCTGGTGAAATGGTGTCTCAAACAGCGTTCACCTCTAAACACTCGTCTGCACTTTGAGCAACAAAAAGCTAGTAAGTAATGCTGATTGTAATGGTCAATATTCGACTCAATGTGTTTTTCGAGGTGCATGATTAAGTCAGACATTGTGTCCATAGTTGAATCACACAAGTGGCACCTAAACGATCCTCCGCTAGAAAAGGAAAAGTTCACAACATCTTTCAAATGGTTCAGCTCTATGTGTTTCGACAACAAACACAGGTTGCTGAATGCTGCATTGCATTTGACGCACCACTCCACAGTTGATGCACACACGACGCTTTCGAGTTCCTGGTCCGTGAGTTTGATCTTTTTGTGAGTGGAGCGATAGTGCTGCACGATCGTTTGGTGAAAAACCGTGGTATACTTACACTCTGTGCATTGAAAAAGCTTGTTTCCCCTTGAGCAAATGCTCTGCTTTCGATTCTCTTCCAATTCCACAACTCCCATGCTCGCTATGGAGCGATCACCACCTGGATGTCGACTGTTGTAGTGTGTCCAAATGGTATTGAAAATGGAGCTGGAGTATTCACACAAACCACACGTAAACACGGGTCTGCTAATTATGTCAGTGCATTCTTTGTTCATCCAACCGTTTATCCAATCATTACCTAGCCTGTGTTCAGGAATTTCAACAATCACAAGGTTTTGACTACAAACTTTCTGTATGTGATTGGCAACAAATGCTGGGTATTGCCGTTTGTGGTCAGTACGAAAGTGGTTCAAAAAATCACGTATATTGCAACAGGAATATGCACATTTGTTGCACTGCAGCTTCGGTTTCAATTCGGAATTGGTTCTACATGCACCATCCTTGTTAGCATCACAGGGACATTTTGCATTGTCCAAGGTCAAGGCTTGGGTGGACTGTGAGGGTCTCAGCAAGCTTTCAGAAGCGCCACTGTCATAACTCACGCTTCTACTAACAGCATCATTTTGCATGATTGTTGTGGGTGACGTCAAATCTGTTTCAGCATGACTTACGTTTCCGTCTGCTGTTGCTTTTTTAGCAACTTTGTCGTATCTGTGCTGATCTGCAAAGTGATGATGAAGAGCCTTGTAACTGATTGAGCAAAATGAGCATTTTGCACAATGAAATAATTGATCAGTACTACAACGCCAAGGTCCACAAGTCTTGTGCGCCTCAGAATAATGTTTCTCAAGCATGTTTGGATAAGAAAACTCATAAAAACACAGCATGCATGGAATTTTTTGCTGAGCAAGACAACTTTTCAAAGTAGTTGGCAACTTAAGTAAGTTCCTTTTGTCAGAAAACACTTTTGGGTTGTCCTTGACAAAATAGGTCTGAAAACGTGCTTGGGCATGCCTCTTTTGTGCACATTCTTTCATTGAATCAATGTAAGCACTAAAATAGCTCTTTGCTTTTGGATGATTCAAACGCATGTACTTAAGAATCTTTGTATATGGTAATTCCGAGTGCTTTGAAGAGCAATGAATTTTAAACCCCTTCATCTTAAGTGCAACAAAAGTACACAAGCTACATCGGTACATGTACTTAAGTTCGGAGTGACCCATTTTAGAAAGTTGTGACTGCTTAGTCAAGTGTGATCCACCAACACTATCCGCTAAGTGGAATCTTTTAAAGTGGTTATGAAAAGCTTCTTGTGATTCTGTGCAAAATATGCATTCACTGCAATGAAACTTATTCATTCTTTTAATTAAAACTGATTCCAAGTAACCAGCATCATGTTGAGGCACTCCACGTTTGTTGTTTTTCATGACTTCAGAAGCAGCAAGTGCATGTATACATGCATCAGAATCACTGTGTTCCAGCCGTACATTATTCCGTTTGACATAGACTTGAGATTTCTGAGAGCATAACGTGTCAGTTTCTGCATTATTAGTTGTAGCAGACAAGTATTCCATTGCAGCTAACCTTTCACTTGCTTGCATTATCAATGAGTGGACATTAGGAAAAAACTGAAGTTTTGCATTGCAGGTAATCGGATCACTATCATCAGCAATTCCAGTCTTCACACAGCCCAATGCATTTTCTGAAAACAGTTTCCCCAACACACTTACTTTCCCATCCATATCACAAACACTTTTGCTTATGCTATACCATGATTCTAAAAATAGTAATAAAATCTGTGATCGCAAAACGGAATCCTTTCTATAAATGGAAAAATTCAACTTGCAACACAGCAGGAAAAGCTTTTCCAGTATATCTGAAACTAGCAACCATTTGTGCCTGGAAAACACATGCTTAGCGCACGAGTTTAAAACAGTGGTTCCAACAGTGGTTTTTAGGCTTGTGGTACCCTACAACAGAGAAATATAGTTTGCAGCAGCTAGTGGAGAACCCAGAGCAAAGTGGTTTGAGGCTTGGTGACATTTTGAATAACGTATTAACTTGCGGCACCCTGAGCATGGTAAACGGAACCCTCCAGTTGGGAACCACTGGTTTAAAACATATATACAGCAAGAGTTAATGCAAGGAGCTACTTACAATATTTTGTAAACAGTGATCTACAACAGGGGGTCACAAAACATTTTGGATGCTATTGCTGGGCCAAATTCACAGTTTATCAGCATCCATGGGCTGCACTTGTCGGAGTAACTTGCAATGGAATAAGCACCTATGACATAATTGTCTGTGCTTACATTTAGTTGCCTATATTGTTTGCAAAGTATAGCATTAAAAACGAATGGCTTACCTTAGATCCTAAGTCAATCACTTTTACATGAAGGACTGCACAATAAATGAGAAAGCTTGTTGCCAATACAACATAAAAAAGTGTAATTCAAAGTTTACTACATCATTCCTATGAAATTTGCAATTGATCCACAAATAATTCCAAAATATTAAATCCTGTTTTCTTAGCAATGGGTACCTGGACTGGTTTATAGACAAGCAAATCAAAATATTTCTCAACAAACATTATAAAACACTTCTTATAAAAACAAGCAAGAAAAGACAACTAATATTTGTAGAATTCTTCTTTACATGCCCTACCTAGGTGAAACATCACTACATCTAGAAAAAAATTGTCAAACTTTTTTCAAAAATATTTGAAAGAACATGCATAGCTGTTACTCATTCGCAAAACAGGTATGATCAGAGTTCATTTAAGTAAAAGGCCAAACAATCATATCTGGAACGATGCAATGTGGTGTACCAACTTAAATGTCTGTGTGGTCATTCTTATATTGGACAAATTCAAAGAAATTTGAAATATCACTTGGATGAACACAATCCTTAAAAATCTAATCACCAAACTACCGATATAGTCAAACATTTATACACACATCCAGATCATTTCATGGACTTTAAAAATCCTGAAATCTTGGCTTCTGCTTGTAACTACCGCGAATTATTAATTAAAGAGACACTTCTGAAACAAGAACAGCAACCTGAGATTAATGCAGACAATTTTTCCACCCCTTTATACCTCTTTAATATGCAGATGGTTGTGTCAAATATTTGGCAGATGCTCAATTCGTATGTTGATATATGTTTCACGCATTTGTTGTTGGTGTTGATGTAGACATCTGGTTGTAGCACTTATTTGTTGACAACTTTTTGCATCCTTTGCTTGCAGTGGTCTGCAAACGGCATCTCGCTGCTGTTCTCGGTTTGTTTTCGTAGATTACAACCTTAAATTTTTTCTGCATAGCTGTTGGTCCTGTTTTTGCTTTTAGCGAATTTGACAAGGGTGCTGGGCCTGGCAGTCTTGGTTTTGCTTTTGATGTCTTTTGCATCACACTGTCTTTTCTTGCATCATAAAGCGTTTTGGTTTTGACTTGCTGGCATTGCCAAGTGTTGCTTTATATTTTGGTGCTGCTTTATATTTTGACTGAAGATGGATTAAGAATAATCCCAAATGTCTCAAACTAAAACAGTTATAGTTTTTGAAGGCTTTTTTAGTATCAGTGACAATGTTAAGTCTATCCCAATTCGAATGCTCCAAAGTAAATCACTTTTACGTCACACACTGCAAGTAAAGTCCAAACATCTGTAGTTGAGCTTTTGATCAAAGCAAAAACTTGGGTTATTTTGGTTTCTAAAGCCTATTGGGATAAAATGCTCAATTGCAGCAAATCCTTTTTTGTTCAATTACATCTTATATTAATTTACTTACATGAAATTTACCTAGGAAAGCTCAGAGGCTGGGTTGTAACCTCTTGCAGGTTGGATCTAGACTACAGGCCACACTTTGGTGACCGAGCATCTACAAGAAACTTTTAAATATCTCATGGACATTTCAAACTTTTTTCCACAACATGATCAGGGCATTTGAAACTGGCATATAACACTTTTAGGACATCAATGTGCAATGTAGTTGCTTGTACATGCAACATCAAATGGAAGATACATCAAAGAACAAATCAGATTTAAATATTTTTCAGCCAAGTTTCCTCATAGCAGGTTTTTGTCAGTGAACTCAGAAACAGAAACAAGTTAAGGAACACCACTTATATCTTATGAGACCAAATGTTTTCAGGAAAAAATATTCTTCATGAAGTGTGCTGACAAAAACCGTTGTTCAACACTCACACTGGAATCTGCATGCACACAAACATATTTCACCATTACATGAAAAATGGGAAAGATATGCTTTTTCACAAATTGTTGCCTGATAGATAGTTGCATACCAAAATTTTAAAAAATAATGCATTGTTTGTTTAGGATAGGGTTTCTCAACCGGGGGCCACAAAGCAGTTCTCCGGTGGCCTCGAGCAAAGGCTTTTACTGATTAGCTCTGCCGCCATGATATTGCAAAACCCAAGTGTAACAATATATATTAATTATACACTAATTGAAGGGGGCCATAAATCATGACAGGTTGAGAACCACTGGTTTAGGAGCAGCTAAGTTGCAGGCACAAAAAGTTTGATTGGCATTCTAGCGTTTGTGGTTCAAAAGTTATGGCCAAAAGAACTGAATTTGGGTAAAAATTACCGAAAAAGATTTTTTATCCAAATTTTGATTATTTTACCCAACTTTTGAACCAGAAGCCCAAGAGAGCCAATCAAAGGCTTGAAAGAGTCAGATTTAAGCCTAGATTCCAATAAAAACTTGAGTCAAACTGTTTCCCTCTTGGCAAGGTTGGGGCCCAGGGCCTGAAAAGGCTTAAACCTATCCCACTTGTCAAAAGTGGGATAGGTTTAAGCCAAAAAGGCTTAAACCTATCCCACTTTTGACATCACGCACAAATAGCCCAAAACCAAAAATTTCTTCACTGCCAACTAGAAGACCTGGCGAGTCTCTTGAGGGTTTGAACAGATCTCTAGCATAATTGACTGGCGAGTTATGGAGTTGGAAGGTGGCATGAAAACAGCACCTCAATGCATGATTTCTAAGTATGGGTATCTTGTACACCGGGTCCCAAGGTGTTAAGTATCCCATTAATAGTAAATTATTACAATATCTTGTTTGTATCATATCTCAAAATTTTGTTGTTGTTTTACTGCTGTATCTCTATATTCGCCCACAAAAAAATTCCAGCAAAAGTAGGCTGCAAGTTGAAAAACATTGGGATGGACAACACGAGAATGAGGTTTTCTAGAACTTTTTAAAAGTCACATCACACATAGTGAAAAAAACTTCCAATTCAAATGTATGTTTTTTCCTGAACATGATTCACGTTTAATTTAAAAGTTCAAATAAACCAAGAAACTTTTTATTAGTAGTTTATTGCATATGGAAATCTGTTGGCTTTTTTCAAAACAACTGTTTTCATCCTCAGGAATAAGTATAAAATAAAGTACAGAACAATACGGCTGGTTTACGCAGGGTGTAGTGAAGTTAAGCCAGGTGTAATTATTTGTTGTATTTTCTCAAAATCATTGCTTGACTTTACTGGGCTTAATGCCTGCCACATAATTTCATGGTACATAGCTTTATATTTACAAAACCTCCAGGGTGTTTGAACATTTACGAAGCAGAGAGAAAAGCAGGTTTTGACCCAAATGTTGCAGCTCTGAGGCTGTAGGTTCAGTATTCACATGAAAACAATTGAGTTTCATGTAATGTGCAAGTATTATTCTGCAATGCCACAACCATCAGAATTACAGATATATAGGCCAGAGCGCCGATATTTGGGTTTTGCCAATATATCGGTATTGGCCAAAACAGCTGATCTTATCGGCCTCAGTAGGTGTTGACAAAATGCTGGCATATTCCTCACGGATGCAGACAACTTCCACAAGAAAGCACAGTGAACCAAGTCAAGACAGTTATCTTGCAGCAACACTAGCAGGTGCGTTTTCACAAACAAGTAGACAAGAAAACCCATGGAGCATGCGTCGGCCATCACAGGCAAAACAAAAACATCATCATTAATCAGATTAATTAAAAATCATAGCAAAATGTTGAAATTGCCTCAATCTAAAAAATTTTAGCTCATAAATCCTGATTTTTAAAGTTTAAAAAAAAGTAATGCACAGAATACATTATATTTTTGATAATGAAGCGTAAAACATGATTTCAAAATTCTAGAAATATCGGTATCAGCTATCGGTATCTGCCCAAAAAAAAAACATAGCGGTTGATCTCTAATCAGAATTGTACAATGTAAGTAAAAACAGTGATGCTAAGTTCCATGTTTGATACAATCATAACCAAAAATAACTGACTATCTAACCCAATGTTTCCCAATCATTTTAGGCTTGCGGCACCCTACGGAAGACATATATAATTTGTGGCACCCAGTGGTGATCCCATAGCAATTTGCTTCAAGGTTTGATGACATTTTGAAAATGTTTTTAATGAAATATTGAAAAACACATTAGCTCACAGCACCCCTGAGTATCGTAAATGGCACCTTGCGGGTGGCACCCTGGTTGGAAACCACTGATCTAACCTCTGGTACCAAGTCTCTGTATAACTAATTTTTTTAGACTTGTATCCAAACCACCTATTTGTCAGTTTGTTAGGTTTTCTTGCTGAGGGGTACCCAGCTGACCATCCTGTTTTTTTCAATGTATTGTAATCTTGTATTAGTCAGTCATACTAATAGTTACTGCAAGTAAAATGAAACTTGCGAATTCTAATATTTGACTGTTACATAGCAAAGTTTCAATTAAAACTGATTCTCATCTTATGAAAATGAAAGGCTAAACACCAACAAGGAAAGCTGAAGATATGCCATCATAAATCTTTTTAAATGTATAATTTGCATATGTTGTATATATGGCTCAAAACTTTCCACTAAACTACCACCTGAAACACATTTTACTATAATCTGAGACATGTAATGCCAAAGTTTTTTAATACTACTTAGATTCAAGGAATTCATGACTCGATTCAAGCATTCAATAAATGGATTAGAATTGGTGGTTCACTGGAGCTAAATTAAATCAACTTAAAACAACAGTGTAAAGTTTGAAAATCTTCTTAGTAGTTAATATATAAGAACATGTTTTTGCAGTTTGAGCTTGACCAATAAGGTTTTTTTAGGCCGATACCGATGTTTTTAATTTTTCATTGCTGAAAACCAATGCCAAGACCGATATTTTTGCATTACTCAAGGAGTGTCTATTTTGCCTCATGAGGTAAAAGAAACACTCCTGGGGCTATTTTGCCTTCAGCCAAACAAAATTGGTTGAACTGGTTGCATGACAAATTTGGAACGCATGCCTTACTCAGTTGACTGTGATGTCTGTCACAGTTCAGCCTAATGAACAAGTATTGCCAATGGTTTCAGTGCTGGCAAACTGTTAGCAGCTTCTAGTTTGCATTGTGTGAACTATAGACAAACGCAATCGCAAAACCTTAAGCCTAAATCCTTGTCTCTTTGCATATTGCACACATCACGCGATCACTTCAATCAGGTTCGACTACAGGCAAATGTATCCAACAGGTTGAACATAATAACTGAGTTGCAGCATGTGAGTTACAATATTTGAGTAACAAATTGCCATAGGTACTTGAAGCAGAAAATCTCACACGTGGGTAAGGAACAATGCGCGATGCATTAGAAACAGAACCATCACTTCATTGCAATGAACAACGATACAACATCGAATTCTGTGCAAACCTCGGTCACTGTGAAGAAGGCATGTTTTTTGATGCACACTGAAGGTCTTGTCTCGCTAGGCAGACTTGCTAAAACCAAGTAAAACAGTCAACTACCACAGCACATAACCTGATTTATTGACAGGCACAGCACATAACCTGATTTATTGCTTACCACGGAAAAATGCACGAGCAAACGTTACATGATAAAGCGGTTTATCGGGACAATTGAGCAGCAACCTGATTACCTTGGATTATTACACACTACTTCATGTAGTCAGAGGGCTGTGCGCCATTAACACAAGAATTTGTGGAACAAGTCAGAATATTTGGACTAATCAATCAGAGACGAAGTGGCAACCTGGGTTTCTGAACATTCCATGCAGAACAATAATGTATCACCGGGTAGTGGCTATTATGAGCAAATATTGCTGATATGTAGCAGCAAAACTTTTCCGATATGATACATCAGCAACATCATATCGGCTGATATATCGGCATGCCGATGCATTGGTCGACCTCTATTTGCAGTTGCAATGCTTAATTTAACTTTTATTGTGAAAGACAATGATATGAGTCACACTTTTGATCAAGAACAATAGCGTAGCTTGTTACAAAAATAAATCAATTTCAAATTTGGGTAAACAATCTTTTTGTTTTTTTTCAGCCAAATTTATCTTTTGGCCATAAATTTTGAACCAGAAACACTAGATGGCCAATCAAAGGCTCTAAAGACACGTAGCCTAGTTTCCGCTAAATACTTGAGTAAAAAATTGGCTCTTGGCATTGGCACCCAAGGCCTGGTGGCCTTGTCCGAAAATGCATAAAACTACCCCCACTATGATATCACCCACAAAAACCTAAATACAGAACTTTCCAAATTTTTTAAAATCTAAACTAGAAGACTTTTTGCATCTTTAGAGGGTTTGAACAGCTCTCTAGCTCAATCAGCTGGCAAGTTATGATGGTGCAATTTGACACAAAAAAGCGGCTCACGCATGATTTCAAAATATCAGTATATTACGCATTGGCTCCCAACATGTTAAGACTGAAGAGAAAAAGCAGATAATGAAGCACTTGTTTGTAATCCAATTACAAAGTTTTTAGGTAACTGGGTTTCAGGTTTAGGGTTTCAGGTTTGGGGTTTCAGGTTTGGGGTTTCAGGTTTGGGGTTTCAGGTTTAGTGTTTTAGGCTTAGGATTTTAGGTAGGGATGCATATAATGGAATAGCAAAACCTATGGATTGGAATCCTTCATTATTCAAATCAAAAAATCAGTGTTTTTTCAAATATTTCAATTTAAAATCAATTTGGATTAAATAAATGTGAAAACTGCAAAGTTGGCAAAGCATTTCAATGAACTTTGCAGTGACACTCTTTGCACCCCTCAGTAAGAGAAAGAAACACTTAACAAGCTAATGGCACTGCATAGTGACGTAACAAGCTGTTGCGATCGGAAATCCCGAGCGGCATATGCGCAAAGATTTGCACTGTGGCAGCAAGCAACAATGGATTTCACATGCCATGATCACTCGATTATTGCTTGTTCGCGCCACATATATGTATGGTGTTGTTCTTCACACACATCCCATTCGTGGTGAATCACACAATCAACGCAACACCACAGGAAAGGTTGCAACAACATCACCTCCTTTTCACAATGAACCGCACCGATCGCACGTTCTTTGTGTGAAGGCTGAACTCCGCACGACCTCAACATCCTGGTCACAGCACCATTTTGTTGCGAACGGAAATCTCGAGCGGCATATGCGCAAAGCTTCGCACTGTGTCAGCAAGCAACAATAGAGTTCACATGCCATGATCACTCTATTATTGCTTGTTCGCGCCACATATATGTATGGTGTTGTTATTCACACACATCCCGTTCGTGGTGAATCACACAATCAACGCAACACCACCAGAGAGGTTGCAACAAAGCTAATTAACAGGTCGTGTGATCACTGCTCGGTGTTCTAAAACTCTATGCAATCAGCTCACTTTGCTCCTAAAGTTATTCTAGAATAGGATTCGATATTCTGAATACAAAACAAAGATTCCAGAATATTCCAAAACCTTTGAATGTTCCTTGTACATTCCTAGTTTTCGGTTTAAGGATATAGGCTTAGGGTTTTACGGTTCAAGGTTTGATATTTAGGGTTACATAGGGTATTGAATAGGGGCATAACAAGGTTAGATGGGGCCTGGGGCAATAAGCAAGTTTGGCACCCCCATGTTCAATCCTGAAGGTCTTTCGGAAGCAAATATGCCATTGAAGAAAGTACAGTTTACGATGTTGTTGGACTTTTTGGTATCCCCCACAGTGATTCGACACCCAGGTAATTGCGCTTGCTCTCCCCTCATTATGCCCCTGGTATTGAGCATTATTTGATTGATTAAACTGTGCCAGTATAGCTCCCAATTATCATATTTTGTTCATTTAAGTTGAACGTGAGTTTGTGTTATATTATTATTTACCTAGTCTATTGGTCTTATAACATGCACTTAAATTAAATAGGACATCTGGATCATAAATGATGAAACCAAAAAAAGCATTATGTAAGCATGTCATACATCAATACACAAACACAATTCATAATAGAGAAAAGCCAATACAAAAAAAACAAAGTAAAAAATGAAGCAATGAAACTGTATATATATATTATATACAGACACACAAATCCAATACATAACAAACATTAACGTTACACAGATGATGGTTGGCAAGCAATAATGGGTGGAGAGTTGAGGTACCGTATTTTTCGGAATATAAGGTACACTTAAAATCCTTAAATTTTCTCATAAATCAGAAGTTCGTCTTATAACATGGTGCGCCTAATGTATGAATCTGGTTGTGTTTTCTCATCTGGAACCAACTGTATAAAGTAAATGGTGCTATTTAACTGCTAGTTACGATTTTTTGCAAACAGACCATCATGTTACGTAATAAATCAACAACAATTGCAATGAGCAGCATATGTGGTTCTGAGAATAGCTAGCACATACCACAGATCCTATTACTCCGTGAGGCTCCTGACTACAGTACATTGGCGCACACTGAATCGAACATGCACACCACTTTTATTTTATTCCATTTATGTTTATCGGATTAAGCATGTGTGACAGATTAAACTCCCTTGTATGTAATGACAGATTAAACTCCCAAGGGCAGGGTTGCCAATTTCGCTTTTTTGAAGCCAGATTTTGATATTCTAACTTTTTTATGCACTTGGCTTTTTTTACTTTTTCTCTGTCAGAAAGACTTAACTTTGGCAAAACATTATCTGAGCTGCATATTCATTACAAATCTTTTCTGACAAAGAGTCTATGACCATGCAGGGTGCAAAGAATGTTGCAAAGATTTTACTGTTGCCCTAAAAATGCTTGATGTATTTAATAAGAAACAAACGTACGTCAGTGCAATCATGGAAAAAGAAAATGCTTTTATTTTAAAGATTGCAATTGTATTACATCAATGTTTCTGACGAGTTTTAATATCTATTTTGTGTTTGGTTATGCATGTTTTTTAATATATGTGTGTGCTTTATGATTGCTATCTGGATTTTTTGGGGCTAGGTCTGGCTTTTTTTGGTGAAGACAGGTTGGCAACCCTGCTCAGTGGCGACTTCAGCACTCGGGAATTATTGTGAAAAAGTTTAACACAGTTTGACTTATGTAAGTTTGTGCTTCATCCTTCATTTGATGCACCTTGTAAACTGGTGCGTCTTGTGTATGAACAACAGCTAGCATTTAATTTTTGATACTGTGCCTTATATGGTCCGAAGAAGACGGTATTATCATATTTTATGTACAGATTAGCAAGTGAAGCAAGCACATAGGTGAAAGAAGCAGGCAACAATAAGGGATATGAGGCAGAGAGCAATGCAATAAATGCAACATTTCCTAACAAAAGCATGTAACAAGGCCATAAAAAACGTTTATCCACAGCACACCAATTGTGGAAAAGCAATACAATTTACCCCTGGACCATAAATGGAGTGCCATCATGGCATGCACATCCCAGCAACCACATAGCATCACCATATGAGGTTGAAAAAGCAAAGGTATAAGCAGATTACAAAATGTTTAGCAACAGCAGTAAACAGTAATCCAATAACATAAGTGTTGGGTACATGAAAAACAAAACAAGTTCAGTTTGATAAGCAGAGAGTATTTAGTTCTAGAAAGGATAATATTTCAATCATAATCATGATATGAGATATATATTCACTTATTATTATCAGTCACACAAATACGATTGGCGTCATGACACTGACACAAAAATTCAGCTCTACAGAATTGTGGGCTTAGGTAGATTGAGTTGGTGTAGGAATTAAACTGAAGTTAATGTCTGTGAGATCCTGTAGGGGAACGTTGCTCGAGTCCGTTGCCTCAATCAAAAGCCTCGCATTAACTGCAGCAAACGACAAACGTGCTGCTCAAAGGGGCAAATCTGAGCTTTGTTCTAATGAAGGTCATCATAACAGATACATATGACCAGGGAAGATGAGATAACCTTAGGTTTGTCGAAGTTCAGCTTCAGAAAAATGAAATAACCCACTTGTAGCCTAGTTCTACAACAATCACAATAAAGAATAATGACTGTATTTTTTTGGTGTCAACCGTCTTCCTGTGGATCCATGTCAGCTTTCTCACGGTTGCTAAATATCTCTCTCTTTCACATCTACAGAACAGCTAGAAAAAACAGAACTTGGCAGTAAACAGTCACCGTAACCAACAAGAAAACTAACCCTGAAATTGGTAAAATTATCAAGTCCCTCTAGGTTAGGTAGTCTGGTGAAGGTAGGTCAGAGACCGCCACGCTGTGTAGTCAAGCACTCGACTTGAGTCGCCATTCTCGTCAACACCGACAAGTACCAATTTCAAAGAAATGTTCTCTTCAGAAAAAATTGGGCCAGTGGTTCTCAAACTTTTTTCGTTGCGACGCCGTTGGAAAAGTTTGCTTGGCCTGCGACGCACTAGCAACAAGATGTTAATTCAGGCACATATTTCAAAGTTTTATTTGTTGTTGATGAAAAAACAAAAACAAATAGGCATCATTAATGCGATGTGTGGGCTTGCTCATTTTCACTAGTAAGTCTAATCTTGGACAATATTGTGAAATTGTCACCCGCATTTACCTCAGGGTTTATCCGTGATCGATATTTTGTTTTAATCACGGCCATGGCAGAAGCTCCTGTTCCACGTAAATACGAAATGGCGAAAGAGATAACCATTGGTAGCAGTCAGAGATGAGCACGGATCAGGACTGGATCGGACTGGATAAGGACTGGATCGGACTCAGAAAATTTTTGTTGTTTTAATGTGATGTGATTCGATTTCACAGGTTTGCTAAATGGTTGTGTATGTTTTGACATCAAATGCAAAAACGCTACTGGGACTATTTTGCAATTCGAACTGTATCCACCTTTGTTCACATCTAACGTTCAGGTCTAGTAGCAACGTGAACATAGTTGAATGGTAAGTGTCAATGCCTGCTGTGCGATTGTTGACTGGTTCTATTCTCATCATTTCCTTTGGCTTAGCTTGCAGGGGTTACACCTTTGATAGGAATGCTTTTAATGTACTTTTTCAAAAGGTTTAGGATTTAGGTTTAGGGTTTACGTTTAGGGTGTATGTTTAATTTTCGGTTAAGGGTTTACTTTTAGGGTTTAGGTTTACAGACTAGGTTTCTGGTTTAGGTTCAACTTTTAGGGTTAGATATTTGGGTTGATGTTTGACATTTGCGTTTAGGTTTTAAGTTTTGGGTTTAGGTTTTGGGTTTAGGTTTTGGATTCAGGTTTTGGGTTTAGGTATTGGATTTAGGTTTTGGATTTAGGTTTTTGGTTTAAGTTTAGGTTTTGGGTTTAGGTTTTGGATTTAGGTTTTGGGTTTAGGTTTTGGGTTTAGGTTTTGGGTTTAGGTGTTGGGTTTAGGTTTTGGGTTTAGGTTTTGGGTTTAGGTTTAGATTTTAGGTTACGTTTTCTGGATTTAGGATTTCGGTTTCGGTTCGGGTTTTGGTTTATGTTTTGGTTTAGGTTTTGGGTTTAGGTTTTGGATTTAGGTTTTGGGTTTAGGTTTTGGGTTAAGGTTTTGGGTTTAGGTTTTGGGTTTAGGTTTTGGGTTCAGGTTTTGGGTTTAGGTTTTGGGTTTAGGTTTTGGGTTTAGGTTTTGGGTTTAGGTTTTG
>Ga0210059_1002497_pt1 | contig 28887 bp, 20 predicted proteins | sample Ectturendosymbi2_FD_188042 | JGI IMG/M metagenome (GOLD analysis project Ga0210059, IMG submission 188042) | Ecteinascidia turbinata endosymbiont from Florida, USA - Sample 2 (SPAdes) (version 2) | ecosystem: Host-associated > Tunicates > Ascidians > Unclassified | place: Key West, Florida...
ATAATAAAGTAAAACAGTAAAAGTATTGCAACTGAGGCGGGGCCCCTAGACATGGCTGGGGCCCCCCCGGCCGGGGGGTGCGGGGGGCGGTTCCCACGGCCCTGAAGCCATTTGAACTTCACACGTTGCTGCTTTCAATGTCAAAGCGTTTGTAGTCAGAAATGTATAGCCTTTACCGAAAATTTCTTCGTCCTGACCAATTTGAAGAACCTTCACTTCAACATTTCGTATCGATGTCTATACATCTTCATAAACATTTTATAAGTTAGAGAAACCTTAATTGTTCACGAATCTTTTCAATTTTTCCACAGCAACTTCTCTCATGCGCATTATTACATCGCATTCACTCCACGCACTCAAGCTCCCTTTACTTCCGTGCATTTCGCATTGTGTGCATTGCTTTACCTCAGCTTCTGATTTGTGAGTCACATGGCAGCAACAGCACTGCTGCAACTCACTCTGGCCTGCACCACGTTGCAGCAATAACGCTATAGCCGTGGTTCCCAACAATAGTGAGGCGAAAGCCCCTCTACGTGCCGCAACGCCATAGTGTGAACTGAACTTGGCAGCTCGTATGTGCTGTGTAAAACGCATTATCCTAGGTGGCAGGTTTTTGGGTGGCAGTTGTCCTGATACCAAACTTTTGAGATGCGGCTTTTCAATAGACGAAAACCAAACGCATTTTTTTGGGAATCTACTGCCTGTGACTATTTATTGAATGACAGATACTTTCGACCTGACTGTAATGAGCGATTTCTCGAGGTGATGTTTGGAGAATTTTGCTGTAGTACTGTAACTAAATCTAATTTTAGTTTTCAATGTGTCGGTGAAATTAATTGTTGTTCTGTCGCACACTAATGCTCCAGTGTCGCTTCCCAAACAAATACCCAAATTCACACTGAAGATACAAATTTACAATCACAATAAATTTGCAGGTTTTTATCAGTGAAAACACGGCCAAACCAAACTGCCATGGACACTTCATGCAATTTGCGAACGTTTGGATACTGCTGAGACTGAGAAACACTTTGTCCAGTGACAATGCACATTAGCGCTAGGCACGTCACGAACGTTAACCCCAGGATATAACTTCACAAGCGGGCTAAATTAGCCAGGGTCATACAAACTGCATTGGTACAACAGTTCAAACTCTTTTGGGAAAAAGGGAAATTGTAAGCAGGAAAAGGAAGCAACACTTACGAAATTACGTTTAGAGGCTCGCAGATATGGGGCGGTACGAAGCACGGCGGTAATCCCGCAGTTAATACCAATGCGTTTCACGATTATACAGCAATGTGACGTAACAATGAAATGCTTAGATTTCAAGCAAAGGGTTTTGTTACAAGTGAGTAGTGCATTTAAATTTTAAAGAACGCAAACAACGCGCCATTTTCCTGGCCGCGTTTTTCGTTTCGATTACCTTTAAAGTTTACAAAGAACCGTTGCGTTTGTCGCGTGTGCAGCTGCTCGAACAAGATTTCATAACAATAACATTCTGAGCTTGAACTTTAGAAAAACAGTTGGATTGCTCGACGCCATTTTCAGGTTTTAGATGAGGATTCGCATTGTTGTCCAGCAATTGGAGGAGGTGAGGGAAAGTCAAACTTATCTCCGGTCAATTGTTCATCGGACACGTTAGGAACATTTGAAGTATTCAAGGGGTCATTCTTATCAAAATTTGGTGGGGGTAGCTCCATTACTTCGTCTAGTTCAGCAAGAATGATGGTATCGGGTTCAGTTTTAACTCGAGAAGGCAAATGTTGTCCTGCGGGACTTGGAGGGGGTGTAGATGGGTGATCCAAGTCTGTGATCTGCTTTTCTTGACGAGGGTTACTGTCAAGCGAAGATGATGGTTCGTCAGCCTTCTCTGCATCGTCACTGATCACCACTGCGTTGCTGTTGGAAACATTAACTTTGGCAGCGTGATTTGCGTCGGTGTGAAGGTCCGATTGAGATAAACCTAAATTATTTTCATCATGAATTGACTCATTTGGAGGTAAGTCTGGCGCAACTGAAGAGAGGTCAGTGCCCACCATTTTTTGGGGGGTTGCTTCAGACAACACATCACCTCCAAATGCCTCGTTGCCGCAGTCGAGTGCTTTAGATGTTTCCGAATCTGTGGAATGTTTATCAATAATCTGTTGGCGTTCATCAACGTCACTACTGGCGTCATTTAGCACTTTTACGTCAGACCCGATGGAATCGTCGCTTTCGGTCCGGGTGATATCACTGCGAGCATCGTCATTAAGTGGAGGAGACACTTCTTCTGATTCTGGAGGTGGTGGGGATGGAAGGTGAAGAACAGACAGAGCTGACGCGCGATCGTCTTCTTCCATAATAGGAGGGGAGGGCAATGTTGAAGTCAGATCAAGAGTAAGTGAATTCTCAAGTTCGCTTTTTTTTGCGTCTCCAGATTCTAGAAAAGCAAGATGAAAGTAATGCAGGATGTAGGATTGAAAAAATCCCCAAAATGCTACTTGTTGCTTTGATCAGTGGCCTTCTAATTGCTCTTTGAACTTAAAATAAGTTACTTGTGGTGGAGCGAGTATGAAATGACCAGCCGCGTATTGCTTTTGCAAAAATATCGTTTTCTGTAGTGTATGGTAATTTTAATAAATTGGTTTCAAATTGGTTTTTCTGTACCGTTAGGAAATATGCTTACGTGTTGGACGAAATACACGTAACCACTACAAAGCTTAATCCGAAAAAAAACTTCATCTTAATATGAAAAAACATCGTATACAAGACTGAGCTAAACTAAATGTTTAAGTATTCCGGTACAATCTCTTAACCATAGCGTAATAACCTAAACTTAAGCAATTATAAATGCACTTTGAGGTAAACAGTTTTCTTCCACGAGGAACCGAATCCGTGTGTCTCGACAGAACATTGTGCGGTTCGCTCGGCGCAATCGAACAAAAACACAACTGAGGGGACCACCTGCAGTATCAGGCATTGGTTCGGGTTCGTTCTTTGGTTCTTGGAGAGTCGATTCGGTGACGTCACTGCAACTGTTTCCATCATTCGCTCCGGTTGGTTCTTCCAACGTGCCTGGCAAAAAATAATCACAAGCAAATACAACCGTGTTTGATTTGAGGACGAACAGCTGAACTCTCTCTGTGAAGTTTCGACAGCTGGTAAGTTGACGATTGGCACTAGCGTAGCCAGGCCAAAATTTTGGGGGGTGCCAAAATGTTAGATTTTAGGCGAATAACACTATTTTGTTTGGGATTCCGCCTCACAAAGCACAAAATGACGATATGTTCTAAAAATTTGGGGGGCCATGGACCCTAGGGCTCCCTCTGGCTACGCCTACGAAGGTTGGGCTTTAGTACGCTTCCGTCAATTTATTGCGAAAAGTTAGCCGTTAGCTACGCAAGTATACTGAACTATTGGTGTTTTTTGGGAAAAATGCTTCAACTTTCTAGTGTCATGCAGTGAGTTGAACTAAATTTGAAGCGGAAAATTAATTTTTTTTGTTTTTGTCTGCACTGGAGCGCAATGAACTGCACAATTTATCAAGATGTTTCTTTCCAAAGCTGCAAAACCCCGACAGCATGAAACCAAGAGAAACAAATTAAAATGTTAAGATATCAAAAATTAAAGGTCAGGCCTTCTTGCCTACCCAAAGTAATTACAATGTATGTGAATGAACGTTCACGGGAGAAGGCTAAAGCCATTGTCACGTTACAGCAAGACAATTCTGTCATTGATCAGCTTGTAATTTTAAATAAGGTTACATTTAAAATGTGTTGTATGTAGGGAACATCGGTTTCTACATCGCAATTGTAAAAGTTTGTTAATATACTGAATTTCATCTTATGGCCTTTATTAAAGCACAACCATGAATAAAACAATAGAAAATCAAAATAATTACTGAACTAACTATGCTAACAAACTAAACCAATATCAGTTTCTAATATCTTCACAATGTTGGTTTGGAAACAATCTTGTACTACTGTGATTTGACCACGCCCATCATCGACAAATATTATTTGGAACATTTTCTAATTAAAGGTTAAATATTTGTTATCAATTTTAGCATTGAGGAACGCCAGCTTATCCAGTAAAACTATCACATAACTTTCTAAACATATATATTGTTAACGTTTGTTGACATACATGTGTCCAACGAGAGTGAACTTTGCAGTTGAATACGAAAGACAACTGGTATTAGGCCCACATGCTTTTATCTAAGATTTTATTCAGATTGCACCGAGAGTTAGTTAGGCACGCACATGATGGTGGCATCGACATGGGCACATTCCAGTTACCATGAACATTTGTAAGTTATGCGTTGCTGTTTGAACAAACAAAGGGAATCCCGGCCGGCTTCCAAAGTTTAAAGTTATCTACGTCACGATTTCAGCTGATCTCCCGAAGCTGCCCAAAATCGTCCAGCAGCCAGTAGTTCAAATAGAGGAAACCGCAAGAATAGCGTCTCAGCCTCGGAATAAACAAAACAAGCCTCTGCCACGGCAACTGCGAAATGCGTTTTCCCTCTGCCATGACAAGTTGGTCAAGCATTTACAAAAAAGCCTTTCTCTTTCATTGTTTTATTCGAAACACTGTTCTGGTTCTTTCCGCCGTCAACGATCGCTCGAAACGGCAAATCTTTTGTCGGGCTCGAGCGACGAGAAGGTGGGTGTGGCCGTTGGTTGACGACCACGAGTAAGAATAACAGTTAAACTGCTGCCGGTGAGCACTGTTGAAAGTTACGACAGGCCGAAGTGATCAAATTCCAATAACACTTGGTATTATAGCGCGGAATAAACAACGCTTGTAGTGGCTAAATGTCGTAAACGACGATTAACGACGATTGCAGATCCTGAAACGATGTTTTATGCAGCAGGGATTTGGATGGGCAATACTTTCTAGACTTAGGGGTGCGTTGGACATAGATCAACCTTTGCCACAAACTAATATCCCACTGTCGCTACGACGTATCCACACTTGACATTGTACAGGAAAAGGAACGTATGCAACCTTTAACTTGGATTTTTTATTCAACATCTTGATTGATTGTCTTTGATGTAGGTAAAATTAATGAAATAACAATGTTCGAAGCAGACGGTCATGACGCACGAAGGGGAACGAATTGCTTTGCAGTTTTATAAGAAAAACGACCGCATTGGTACACACACTGGCAGATATGTCAGACCTACAAAGTACCACTTGAGCATGATCACGTGAACGTTCATTCGCTTACAAGTGCTATGTATCTAACAACGATATCGAGTCGCTCTTGAATGTCAGCATCAGTTAAACTGCCCAACATAAAAGTAATAAACGTGAAAATTCATTTGTCGGATAAGTTCACCACTGCCGTTAAAAGACAGATGATTCAAAGCAAAGTTTCATCATTTATATTCTCAACAAATATAGCTATGCTTGAAATTGATTTCAATGACATTTTCATACAAGAAATTAATATTTTGATGGAGTTTTCTTTCATTCTTCAAAGAGAGCAATATTATTTACCTTTCCATGGTTCCGTAAAATTCTAAGGTCGTTTTGTAAAAACTGCTACCTTCGATATCAAATGCTTTTGTACCTTTTTCAACTTGCAAGGTCTCATGAACAACTACAGCTGGAGTTTCTGGACCGGATCTTTCAAGTTGGATCGTTTCTTCTGTATTCGCCTCAACACCACCCTCTTCTGCTTCGGGAATGTCTTCGATGGGTGGTGGCAGAGAGTTGTCAGTTGAAGATTGAACAGCGTCTAAAAATACATCGGTGGCAACGTGTTAATTAGGGCAAAAGCAACGTGTTAATTAGGGCAAAAATGTTTTCCTTGCAGTCCATGGGGTGAAACTTTGAAGTCAGTTTGAAAAAATGCAGACGTGCAGGTAAAGGTTTATTTATTCCATTAATTTTTTTCGCACCCATTTCTTCAGAGTTTCGTTGCAAGAAAAGCTTTATATTCTTAAAAATACCCTGAAAAATCTTCCTGGCAGGAAACACATTCAACTGTCGGCCTGTTGCCACAACACAACTTCGTTGGTTCAAGTTTCGTGTGATTATTGTTTTTATGTTGATTAAATTCATACAATAGGCCATCCAAAATTGCAGAAGTTTACAAAAGCTGCCACCTTCGACCACAGCGGTACCTGCGTCTTTTTTCTCATCAGCAACCACAGCTGGAGTTCCTGGAAAAGCTACATCGCTGACTGTTTCTTCATATTTGTTACTGTCATCTGTATTCGCTTCAACATCTTCTTGAACTTCAGGAATTTGATCAGGAGGTGGCGGCAGAGAGTTGTCGGCTGCGTCTGAAAACACATACATGGTGATGTGTTAATTACGACAAAGTACTCGCGCGGTTTTAGGTGCTTGAAATCAAGTTCGTGACGTAACTGATCAGCAGACAAACAAACTGCGGACAGGTATCCCTATAACTGCCTTTCGAACTATGCACAACATCCGCAGTAGCTTAGATCTTCCAGACAATAATCGGGCACAAGTAACTTTTCCAATTTGTGATTTAGAAAAGTTTGTGTTTTGATTTAGCAACAGGTTGTCCAAACTTTTGTTTTTTAAAGGTTAGGGAACAAATTATTTTATCAAACTCCTCTGCAAATGAGTTATTACCCGGCCAATGTTCAAAGTCATCTTGTTACAACGCAGAGCAGAATAATCTCATTGATAAGAACTTGGCAAGAGTGGGAGTTGTACAAACGTTTTACGTACTGGCATGACCACGCCTACATGTCTTTGCTGCTTGGTACGTCATTAACGTTAACCTCCAATGGCTGGTGCACGTCAGCATCAGTTAAACGAATCAAAATATAGTTAACCTGAAGATACAAGAGACACTTGCACATGATCGAACAGGATTGGTTTTGTTGCAGAATGTGCCCGTGGACAATATAAATACCGACATTCGCAATCCGTATTATCATCCTGAAACAGGAAGCATTCTGTAACGTTGTACGGATTTAACTTTGTGAATTAAAAGGAACAAATTGGCCCGTATGTTTCTCTTCAGTCTTAATATGTGCGTCACAGGTTGTCATTTCAAATTCCTATGTAAAATTTCAACACGTATACAGCAGCAAACAAGCATCTCTACGGGGATCAAACGGACATACTTTGACTTGCCAGAGTGATTGAAAAAGCCAGACCGGTGTAATGGATATGACATCACATTCGATCGTCTCACGCTCAGCCTTAAGTAGCTCATATCTCATTAACCTTAACTGATGCAACAAAACCCTGAGGGCGTGCAAGCTGGTCGAGTGGGGGGAATGCCACGCAAACGTTTATAGTATAAATGTTTCAAAGCTTACATTGCATTTAGGAACTCACTTTATTTCAAAATTAGGATAACAGAGTTACTGTGCAGGCCAGACCAGAGCTTCAATCGCAGTGGGCTTGCTATCTTCTTTATGCCAAATGCCCCAAATCACATTGTGAACTTAAACAATGCAGCACACCCGTCCTCCTGGAATGAAACTGGTAGCCTGCTCATTCACAAGGCAGAAAGGCATGGATGATCAAGCGTACTTTTGAATCATAATTTAATGCAACATTTCACAGGTTTCCTGAAAAATATTATTTTGCTACAAATTGCGATTCATTACATTGACCCCTTTGTGGGTGAAATGTATGCCAGGCGTTAAATTCATCCAGATCAAGAAACCAGAAGAATAATGGTAAGGAGCTAAATAACGTTAACGTATCTGTTATACTGGACATTTTGAAGACACGTGTTAAAGCGAATGAAGTGCTTGCAATTTAAACAGCTCAGAACGTTTGTAAAAATGTTGTTTTGGTTAGCACTGTTATGAGACCTAATCAGTTCACAGTAGTTAAAACACACAAATGGGTCCCTGCAAACAAATTTCGCAAAATTTTGTAAATGCTTTGTAGAGAAGTTTTTAGATTAGGTCAATCAATGAAAACGTTAAATTAGTTTTTCCGTCTAGGCCATGGGATGACATTTTAAGTCACGATGGAAAAATACAGACGTGCAGGTAGAGGCATAGTTATTCAATTGTTTTGTTTGCATATAAAACTAATTTCGCACCTATTACTTCAGTTTCGTTGCAAAGAAAACTTTGTACTTAAAAATATCCTTAAAGCCATCTTCCTGGCTGAATGCAAATTCAACTTTCGGCCTGTTGCCATAACACAAAACTTTGCTGATGTTTGTTTTTTGTTTTGATCGAAATGTTGCGATATGCCGAATCCTTCCAGAATTGTAGAAGTTTTACAAAAGCTGCCACCTTCGACAACAGCGGTACCTGTGTCTTTTTTCTCATCAGCAACCACAGCTGGAGTTCCTGGAAAAGCTACATCGCTGACTGTTTCTTCATATTTGTTACTGTCATCTATATTCGCTTCAACATCTTCCTGCGCTTCAGGAATTTGATCAGGAGGTGGCGGCAGAGAATTGTCGGTTGAAGATTGAACAGCGTCTGGAAAAGATAAGGGGGACCTGAGATGTTGCTTGTAAATGGAGTCAAACACATTGTTTTATGGAGTGCTTTTCAATATTGGATTACATGACCTTGACAAGCGCAAATCACACCGAAAACCGTAGTTTTAGAGGATTGGTGCAAGATTTCAACAGAAACGAGTGGATATTTTATGGGCAACTATTATCGAAAGGTGAGTCCACCAGTAACGCATAAATGTGACACCTTATTCACGAAATAAGGTGAAATAAGCTCCAACGAAAGGTTGCGATGCCGCACTTAGGATTTCAAGTCCGTCGGAGTACGATTACAACTTTTTCTCATCTGTTACTTCAGTGAAAATTGTGTCATGAAATTCTGCGCCTTTTGAAACGAATAAAAAACGTATGAAGGTTTGTGTTTTCATTCATTTGAATTTGTAATACATTGTACAGGTATTTTAATTACATCCTCTGGACCCGTACTTTTCCAACAAAGATTAGACAAACAACATGCTAACATGAAAATAAACATAAAGTAGCTTGTCTTGTCCTATTTTTATGCCCGACTTTTGTTGAACCTGAAAATGGTCGTTAACATCGCGAACGTCCTCCACAACATCGAAAATCTAAAATGTTTGTCCAAACTCCCGGAAATCTACTGCCAAACATTACTCTATAAAAATTCTAAAACATTTTATTTGTTGATCTTCCATCACTAATTTCAGTTGACTTTTAGCAGCTGCAGATGAGGTGATATGCGAGAGGATTTCTTTCCAGGCACTATCAACGCTGAGCAGTGTTTCAAATTGTTGAAGCACAATGCTCACCTATGTCTACGGCAACTGTCTTCGTTTGAACTTCTTCAACAGCAAGAACAGCAGGTGCAGCTTGTTCGTGCAAAGATTTGCGTTTTTCTTCCTCTCTGTGAAGAGAAAGACGCTTTTGTCTCTGCGCTCTTTTAACTTTAATCTCTTCCAATTTCTTCTCAGCCTCGGATTTTTCCTTGGGCTCTTCCGAAGGTTTAATCTTTTCATCAGCCTTGAGCGCTGCCATCCGCTTTCTCTCCAGACTTTCTGCCCACGGAGCTTCCTGGTCACCGGAAGCAGTTCGTTCCGAGGCTGTTTTCGGTTCCGTACGACGGAGTTTGACCTGCGTAAGAGCTCCTCCTGTTTTTTCCTGCTCCAGTTCAGGTTTCTTAATTTTGTCGCGATCAACTTTCTTCAGCTGCACATGAGCAATTCCACTGACGATCGATTCTGCAGGTTTGCTTTTCTGAGGAGACGACTTTGTTGCGCGCAGCTTTGCCTGATCCAAGTTGACTGTTGGCAACATGGCCACTCCAAATTTTTCCACCTGGAGGAGTAAAGAATGCGATTACAAAAATTGAAAAACCTAGTCGGTTTGCTGCTGTAAGATGTAGAAAGAAAAGTTTCACATTTCCCGCATTGTACCTCTCTTTGGATTTTTACGAGTGGTCATCGGCGACAATATTTGCTTACTCTGCTCTGCGGGCCACGCGGCTGCTTTTGCAGTGAATGCTGCATTCATGTCGAATCAATGGCAGCACCGCGCATCAACTGTTCCCTCACACCCGTCCATCAACGCCGAGCACGAGGCTGGACAGGTCGCAGGTGCCATTTTTCAGGTCTTCGGTATGAAACGTAACAGCCAAAATTCGCGACAATCGCCTTTTTTATTTGTCACCTACTGGTGAAAAACAAGACTGCAAAAATAAGTAACAAGGAATATACTGATAATTGTGAAATTTTTTCATCTATGAATTTCGACGTTTGATCTACAAGAAGGATTTTCAATGCTTGAAAAATATTTTCGCTAAGTCACCGGACAGTAGGCCTAAACAGCACATTCTCAGCCTCTGTACGTCAAGACTTCAATGAGGATGAATAATATTTACTTTCCGAACCGGGATGTTGCGCAGGTCACGTGATGAAGCGTTCAAACAATGCTGATATCATTGAATGCGTCTCATAAAAAGAGTAGGTGTGTGAACACATGAGTAGAAATAAATTAAAAGGGTCGTAGATATTTTCCACAACGGAAATGTATTTTCACGAAACGGTAATGTTTTTTCTTACAGCAACTTAGCAATGTTTTCGCGCTGCCCACGCACGTAGCCAGGTTTTAAGGTTTGGGAGGAAAATACATTTTCAGAGGGGAAAGATTTTTGTTTTTATCATGAATTTGAACAACATTTTCTGTGCACATCAAAGTTTGGGGGAAACAAAAAAATTGAGGGCTCACTGCCACCGAATGCCCCCCCGTGGCCACGTGCTTGGCGCTACTTGCAGCTATTCCAGTTTTCTGAGACAACAGAGCAGGCTCTGAAAACCTGGAATGGTCTCGTCAAACCGGTAAGCATCGTCAATCTACCTGTAACGCTATCCCTCTTGGGTTAATATTTAAATTGAAAGTAACTACTGGCTAAGTTTGATATAGTGCCGTTTTGTAATGAAACTGTTTACCATGTCGCTGAACTCCACTGCCCTTTCACTGAAGGTCTACCATGCACCAGTTGGTGAGATTATTCCGAGATAGCTCCGCAAGAACTTGCCACAGTGGATCGTGCGCCGAAATGAATGTAATGGAAACAAACTGGAGATCTTGAAGGTGAACGAGCGCATACATTCATTTTTATAGACGCATTTCTTCTGGGAACGCAGGGGCAGCAGCCCTAGGGGGTCTCGAAATATCTCACGGTCAGCAGCCATCTCATATACAGTGGTTATCCTGGCTCCACATCAAGACGGGACCAAGCAAGGTCGGTGATTTAGTCGATCCGCGTGGTCCTCGGACGACCTCTGGGTCGCTTTCCCGTTAATGTAGCCAGCAGGACTTGCCGATCTTTTCTGTGAGATTTCAGGTCACATGGCAGAACCAAGGTAGCCGTGATCTCTCAATTCAGAGAAGTAGCACGCCATTCAGGTTTTATTCATTTGACAGCTGGGAAATTTTTCGTGAAATTTCGAGCCGTGCACTCTAAATAAAATTCCCATCTCTGCCGCATATACTTGAGGTAGCACTCTCAGTCAGTACCCACGATTCATGGGGGGAAACTGACAGCTTTGCGGTGTTTCAAAGCTCCCGTTTTGTGACCATAGGAGTGATCAAGCTCACGAAGAACTACGTCTGCTTCACCAATCAGTGGTTAAGTTAACGCCACCATAAAATTGAAGATGGAAATGCCAAAAAATAGCGAGCAGCTAGCCTGCAAGGACAAGGTATTCATCATTGTCCTACAGGAGACCCACTGCACAACCGCAGACAAGCCAGTGATTTCCAACTTTGCACTAGCTGGGTCAATCCTGAGCAGGAATCACGGCCTTGCCACGTTTGTCCATGAGCGGTTGGAATGGTCACTGGTCGATCAGTCTCCAGAGCGATCAGCGACTGAATGGTTGTGCGTAGACGTCCCAGGATGATATAAATTCATTAACGTCTACAAGCCTCCACGCTCGCAACTCACACCTACGGCCATCCCGACGTCCCCTCACCCCAGTCTGTATGTTGGCGACTTCAATTGCCAAAATGTCAACTGGGATTACAGGACAACATCTCTTGTCGGTGACAGCCTGGACTCCTGGGCGACAGCCAACAACCTTGGACGGCTTTACGACCCAAGGGAGTAGCCAATTTCTCTTAGCCAATTTCTCTTATCACGTCAATTTTCTCTTATACCCAGGTGAATCCGTTGAGAGACTGCCACCTTCGGACACAGCAAAGATCGAGAAGGCATACCAAGAATTTTGCGGCTAAATGTATCCCACGTGGCCTTCGCAAGAACGTGCCATGTTGGGACGAAGAATGCAAGACCCTTTATTGCTCCTTCCTCCGAGCCCCAGTGGAAACTGACTCTGATAGGGCCGCTTCGTTCCTGCTTTCGCGGCTCGGCTCGGGCAGAAGTGGCAGGAGCAATGGAAAGAAGCTGTTAATTCCATCGACCTCTCGCACTCCAGTCGCAAGGCGTTGAGCACCATCAATAAACTTACTGGCAGGTCTGGACGCTCCTCTCGTCTGTGCCCCGTCTCAGCAAACTCCATCGCCTCGCAACTCGTGAAGAACAGGTCACACAAGAATGGGAGCAGCGAGCCCACCAGGTTCATCAACAAGCACCTGTCCGACCGATGGAAGTCCCAACATCTGAGGGAAACAGTGTCTCTGCCTCTTTCAGGCCAGAGGAGCTTGCTGCCGCCATCAGGCACCTGAAGCCCGGGAAGTTTCCGGGATTGGACTCCATCTTCCCGGAGTTTATACTCCAAGCCGGGTCGGCTCTCAAATATTGGTTTTGCGATTTCCTCACTTCCTGCATGCACCAACTCAAAATCACCAGGATATGGAGAAGAGCACTAATAATTGCGATCCATAAGCCGAAAAAGCCATAGAGGGACCCAAGGAGCTATCGCCCCAGATCCTTGCTGTGTGTCACGTACAAGCTCCACAAGAGACTCATCTACGCTCGTGTCGAACCAACCATCGACCATTATTCCCGCAAGAACATGCGAGCTTTCGACACGGGTGGTCGACCGTAGAGCAGGTCACCCTGCTGACACAGGACATCAAAGATAGCTTTTCGGCTAAGAAAAAGGCTGTAGCTGTGTTGTCGATCTCACAGCAGTCTACGACAGAACCGTCGCCAGAAAGGTTTCAATAGGGGGGCTTTGCGTTTCTGCAGGGGGGCTTTGGGTTTTTGCCGGGGGGCTTGACACTAAAAATTGACAAAACCTCAAGTGCTTTATAGTGTTTCGTGTTTCAATTTGGAGGGACTTGACGCTTTGTTTGGGGGGGCTAAGACCCCAAAAAAACCCGTGGCGACGGGGCTGGTCTACGACACTGCTGTATTGCATCGCGGCCTCACCTGCAAGCTGCTACGATTGCTACCTGACAGGCACATGATCCGCATGATCATGGAGCTGGTTGGTAATCGCGGTGATTTGAAAAAGCTGGCTCAGACGACGATCAGTCACTGTATCGATTTCCTTGTTCCGCTTTCGGTCACTCGTGAATACCAACCCAAGGTACTTCAACGTTTCGAGTTGCTGCAGTGTATTGTCGTTTACTGACAGCGTGCACTGACTTGGGTTTTTGGAGAGACATAATACCTCGAGCTTTTAAGTGATATATTTTGTTCCTGCTTGGTCGTATGCAGCAGAAAACTGATGAAGTGCATGTTGAGAACCCTGCTTCATGAGATGTGATGTAAGCAGTAGCACATCATCCGCAAAAAAGCAAACGGTTGATTCTGAAGCTTCCAACAGTGACAATCTTGTCAACTCAGATGTGACTGCCTTGCTAATTCATTACAGAATATAAAGAGTGGTGACATCCATGTCGGAGTCCAGCAACCACAATGAACAGTCGTGATTTAACTCCGCCGACCAAGGGCAAAAACGTCTGAGCAGGAACACAGTGACTTGACAGTCAGTAACAGGCAGCCGTTAACACGGTTCTCTCGCAGTAATCCCCAAATGCTTTTCCCTAGGAACATCTCTTGAGGTGTCGACCTCACTGGCATACTCACTAGATTACTCGAAAATTTTCTGAAGAGTGAATATTTGGTCTGTGCTGCTACGGCCAAGACGAAATCCGCAATGGGCATCCACGTTCTTTGGCTGATGAACGTAACCGTGTATGCTGACATACATCTAATGTTAATATCAAACGTCTACCGTTTGTTTTGCATTACTTTCACCCTGCAGGGAATCCAGTGTAAAAAAATCGGTTGATGACATGTATGTTGTTAGCGATAGGTCTGCAGTAAAGGAACACTGAATATAGGTCTACAGCAGAGGCGCTCAAACGTTTTGGCTCGTGGGCCACATTTGTCTTTCAGAAACCCTTCGCGGGCCACAAGAATTAATAATCTCAATAAAAATTATCTAAAAAAAGTACCTTAAATGATTAAAGTGTTAAGTTTTCTTTCAAATGAAAATTGCTTCGCGGGCCACTCCAGAGGGTCTTGCGGGCCACATGTGGCCCGCGGGTCACGGTTTGAGCACCACAGGTCTACAGTAAAGGAACACTGAATGCTGTGACAGCGTAAACCTTTTTGTTGCAAAGCGACACTATGAACATAAATCAGTAGCCGTAATACAAGCACAGATCAATGCGAAAACGCATTGAAACATTTATTACAATAGCCTGAGGGTGAGCGTGCAGTTTCAACAACTGCAACCAAGACAACAATCTCCACAAACCATGAGGTTTGTTGCTATGTTTTGAATGTATGCACGTAGTTGAAGCAATTTATTGGCAACCAGTACATTACGTTTATCGCCTATTTTTGCAGTCTGCTTCGCTGAACTTCAGGTGACCCACTTAAATATCGTGAACTTTATATCTGAAAGCACAGGGATATCTGAAAGTACAACTCCCGTTTTATATCTGAAAGCACAGGGCCCCCCCATAAGGCTTGTTACAGACGAGTCACCTAATCTGACATTAAAAGTTGAGTTCTATATGTTTCAAGGAGGTTTTGATGAAACTTTGCACATTTCAGCTGCAGCTAATGCTTAAAACCCGTCTGGAGCTTTTTTGTTCTACTGGAACTAAACCAAAACCCTGGCCTAGCGAATGTATCATAACCTACGCTGCAAACAACTGCTTTGTGTTGTGCCGTTCTCCAAGTTAGGAGAAAAAGAAAGTGAAGGAGGCACCAGTTGTTTCTCTGCTCGCAAACAAAGGATTTCGCACTCACTTTGTTTCTCGGCGTCGTCGGCGGTAGCTCGTCACCCTCCAGTAACTCGGTTTGCGGTTCATTGGTTTCTTCGATGGTAACATTTCCTTCCTGTTCATGAAAATGACCAGACCAGAGTAGAAACAACACGCAATATTTAACAGCAAGGTGTGAAAATGAATCAGCTTCAGGGGCGGAGCTAGGGGGGTGTCACTGCCCCCCAAAAAATTTGCCTGGCCCCCCCAAAATTTTTCGCGCGACGTCAGGCGGAGTAGGTCTCTTTCTGAAAGTCCTACCCAGATCATTGACAGCTCCACTTGTTGCAAAACTGGCCCCTCCAGTGGCCCCCCTCAAATGAAAATGTCTGGTTCCGACCCTGAGCAGCTTCATTATCAAAACGCAGAAAGCCACGCCTACTTTTGCGCGACTGGATTTAACAAGGGACAAAGACCGAAGCCAAGGCTGCCCAGCCAGCGGCACGCGAGGTTGTTTGAAGTGGCCCGCGATGCAATAAGTCCGTAAGCAGACTTCTCAAATTTTTTGGTACTTTTTTGTACGCTGAAGTATATTTGCCATCAAAACACACCAAAATTATGTCTGTTGTTTCTGTTATGGGCCTACTACCCAAAAACTTGCATAACAAACGTTTCGAAAATATGTCAATTTTTTAGATTTGGTTTATATCCACACAAGTTGGCAACACTGCGTGCAACTATAGGACTCATTATCACGTCGTGTTATCGCCTAAAACTTATCAAAATCAAGGGATTTGTTGCGTCACGAAAAAGTTTGTGGCCCGCAATAAATTTCCTCATGTGAAAGGGGTCGCAACACTAAAGGTTGGGCAGGCCTGACCCAAGCGATCAATTCGAAGCCTCTGTGAATGTTTGCACGTGATGTTGCTGATATAAATTAAGTTCGAAATAAGCGAAAATGGAATAATTTGACCAGGTATAAATTCAAACAATTGAAAGGGACACAAAAAAAAACAGAAAAAATTGTCAAATACTATGAAATTTCTATAGAGGTTGCTTCTTCTTCAAAACATGCTAATGTGCTGCTGCATCACAGACCAAGGTTTCAACCACTGCATTATGTGCAGAGAGGGTTAGGACATTTGCGTAAATAGCTGTTTACCTTCAGGAAACGTTTATCACTTCATTAAATAGGCTGACGTACATAACCTCTTTAAATGCCCTTTCGGTCAGGGGCACCGCAACAACCGTGAGGCGGGGACGGCAGTAAAAGAGCTGAGGGCAATGGAAACTCACAAAAAACAAAAAAAATGTCACCAATTACGTTGTTTCTGCTTAGCAGCAAAATTGACCTCAAATATAAAAGTATAAATTATATAAGCAATGCTCAATTTCCTGGGCGCGCGAATGGCTGCAATCAGTTTGTTTCAATTCGATCTCGATGAACCATGAAATTACCTACGATACTGTTACGAAAAGGCACTTTCGCCCCCGCTCCCCCCCTTTTTACAGACGGGAGGCAATGCCCCGTCATGCACCCATTCTCCGGCGTCTCTGCTATGGGCTGTACCAAACGCACATGCATATGTCGCAACTTCACAGGAAAGATTTTCGTCCCTTAAAGCACCTGATGTTTTGTTTCTGCTTCTTTACACTCATTATAAGATGATGAAACAGCACAGAAACATCACCTGAAATGTACCAACTGGGTCGGCCCCGCCATCATTAAAATATGTTGTCTTTGTGTTGAAAATACTTCAGTACCACCCACACACGCCTCACAACATTTTGGTTGCCTCACAGACACAGTAAACAGGCATATTTACACAGGGTTGGCATTTTATCCAGGAAAATTAACATTTTTTGATTTCTCGTTAAAATGACAAGCGGCAATTCAGAGTAATAAAAATGCAACAGTTTCCGACCTGTATCAAGTTTTCAGTCGAATGATCTTTTTCAGCCTTGGGAATGAATTCTGTTTTTGGTCTCTGAAAAAAAAACGCGCATTTTCGGAATTCTTTTCCATCTCCGGGTTTCATTCGCACATGTGACGTCACGAGAACGGTACAAAGCTCCCAACCCGACTTGCCGTATTTTTCTGCTTCGGCTTCAAGATTTTCTTGAACGTTCTGAAAACAAAACAAAAAAACGAAACATTAACAGAGTTTGAAGGTTGGCTGCCATAGCAAAATTAGAAGGTTAAAAAAAATGAACAAAACACGTCTTGTTTCGTAGATTGAGTTCTCGAGAAATCAGACTATACTCAGGTTTCAATGCTTGAAAACAGGTTCTGTCCATGATCGAGGTATTGCCCTGAATTTGCGTTTGTTTCTTTAACCGATCTGATGTGGCCTTCTACAAACTGCTGACAATCAAATGTCGCCGAGGGAAAGTATCAGCGACTATTTTAAGACACCACAGCTAAATTTGAAAGAACGCAACTAAACCACAATGAGTTGCTGCAGAGAGAAACCCACGCCACGAATGGTACATGAGCAAGACGCAAGCGTGGAAAATAAGCTTCGGGAGTTAGGAAACTACAACACGTGAAACTTATTCGTGACATTGTAATGGCTGTACACCGCCTCTCATGTTGAGCGTCGGCTGTCATTACGGCACAACACTGTTTCAGCGTAGCGTATGCGCGTCTCACAACTGTAATATTTTGTGTGCGTGCGCGTGGTAACGTGACGTTTTTTTATCCAACACCTGGTGTTCGTTGCCGAAATCCTGTCAAGTGCTACTAGTTTGACTTCTGTGGGCCAAATTTGCAAGGCCTTTGCTGAACTCCTTTAACTCCTTTGGATTTTTTTATTTTTGAGAAAGACAAATTAATTGGCCATTTTTGATATTTTTGACCACTTCAATTTTTATATTGTTTTAGCAGATTTAAAGGTAATTTCTACAGATTTCTGGACACTGTTTTTGGACACAGAATGATCATCTTTATTGGAAACTCTGCACTACAATATTATAATTTTTAGTTTTGTTGTTTCATGGTTTTAGTTTTGCTGTTTCTGGTTACTCCAAAGCAAGACCAAAATTTGAGAGGTTTATCAATCAATGCAATTCAGTGATCTTCATTCTTTATGTGACCTTCGTTCTTTATATCTGTAGACACGATCTTTTCAAAGCGCTGTGCAGCCTGTATGGGTGTTTAAAAGGTGTTGTATATTTCTCTTGTATTTGACTTTTTTGGTGCTCTCTGACTTTCTTTACGGTTGATGTGGCTTTTTTTACTTATGACAACTTTGATCCGGTCCTTCTCGCTTTTCTGCTCTGCGACGTTAGCCACTCGGATGCGGTGTGTATCACGAACTTTTCCCGTTACCGCGTGCTGTTCGAATAAAACAGACGGAGGAACAAAAAAAGGCAATTGGTTCGTAGATAGACTACTCTGCAAAACATAAATGGTTTCCAACCGGGAATAAAATATATAAACAAGGTAATCCTTAGAACATCATGGTAAGTTGTTTTTATCCTAATGATGCATTATCAGAATTTCAAGCAGGATGCTGTATAAAACTGCAAGAGCTTTATATTTCCTCGACTGCTTCTTTACTAGAGGCACCAGTTCACTCAAGTCTGAACAGCTGAAGCCAAATTTAGTTCTGCTGTGCAGGGCCGGCCTTAAAGCCGATGCAGCTGCATTGGGCCCCGCGCCTCTAGGGCCCCGAGCCATGGTGTTTGGGTAGATTGTTCATTTTTGCCAGATACACCTTGCGCTTGAGAATGAAGTAGAAACGTCACACAAATTTCATTGTTAACAAAGAACGCTCTCGTCAGAACTAGCGAATTTCCTCTCGAACGTTAGCAAAGGTGCTCAATTCTCGTGTATGCTTTACTGTATATCTGCGCTCTACCACGATCGTAACACGGTTGACTGAACACGATGACGTCATAAATCACTGCTCGGAGGAGCCCCGCGCCCAGGTCTTGCATTGGGTCCCGCGCCTGCTAGGGCCGGCCCTGCAGCTGCGTTTATACCGCGTCTTGTGCTCCTTTCGGAGCGTAACGAGTGATCTGCTTGAGCCGTGGACCACGCGGCTACTTTCGCAGTGAATGCTGCACTGGTGGTGAGTCAGTGGCAGCACAGCGCGTTAACGATGTCCTTGCACCAACCCATCAATATCGAGCACGAGGCTGGCCAAGCCGCAAGTACTGTTTTTCCAAGTCTTCGGTATGACCTGACCGGGAGTCGAACCCAGCCTTGCCAGGTTTGGTTGCACGCAAAAAAAAACACCTGTACAACTTAGCTGGCTGATACCAAACTAAGAACTTCTGAACCCAAAGGAAAAATGGAGAACAGTTCGGGAAGTTCGAGGTAGATAGAAAGTGTCAATGTTTGAAAAGTGAAACGGGACCAAAGTTAGGCAAAACAAAAACAAACCAACGTTTTTTTTCAAAATTTCATGAACAGCTTTCAGCGCATGCGCATTTGCTTCCTCTCACCACATTCACAAGTTACATTCTTACGTCATCAATCGGAGCCCAAACTTCTCGAACAAGTGCGTCGTAAGCTTTAGGGGATTTCCCGCCATCATCCTCGTCGTCGTTGTCGTCGTCGTCAGGAGTCACAGGTTTTTCAAGAAAAACTAAAGTCACGACTTGGAAATTGCGTTTTTTCAACTTCTTGGCTTTTTGGGGTGTAGACTCTGCAATTGCGCAATTCTTGTGATCGAAAGTAGACGAAAAATAAAAAGTACAACCACCAACAGTACTAAACAATTAACCAATTAACTTTACAAACATAATCAATGCATTGTGTGATAGCGGTAGATTGTTTGAGGACGTTGTAACGTCTTTGAACACTCAATGTTCCAGACGAAGGTCACGAGCTCGTGACGTAGTTACGAAGGTAGCCCCTCAAAGAAACATTGTTTCAAAAAGTCTCAAAATTAGAAATGTTGAAACACCTTAGTTTAGGGTCTTTCCGAACGCATGATTGCATCAATCAATAAATGCTCAACACCACATTTAGAGCTTTGTTGACTAACAGCGAACTAGTTCAATCTTCAGGCCATTTGCAGTGCGTGGCATGAGAATAAGCAATGCCCAACGTGCAGTGCAGAAACGCACGCAAATAGGTGCATGGCAAAGCTAACACATATAAAAAATATCTTTAGAAACTTTTTTCGATATTCTTGCTGTGGTTACTACAGGTCTACAAACAGCTCAATTTACAGCTTCTACAGTATTTCTAACTTCAACCTCCAACGGCTTAAATCGAATCAGAAGCGTTTGAAGTCAGAAGTAAATTTTGTAAATACCGACGGCAGTCGTGTATTTCAAGAAAAACATTTCTATTTGTGTATTTTTTCCGGATGGAATAACACTCCGACAACAGAGTCATCGTTACAAAAAATGAACGATTTCAGCTTTGGAAACGGAGTTCCAAGACCAACTAAAAACCAAGCTTTGCCTCCAGTTGCTTGCCCCAGATCAAGCAGAAGCTGCCGAAAGTTTGCTGACAATTCAGGAATTTGACAAGGAAACAATTCGAGGTTCCATCTGAATTATAGCAAAAGTGACAATTTAGAAAATAACCAGTTTTTTCTTCCCCGACCGCACGACATTAAAAAACTGTCAAGAAGTGGTTCCAATCAAACTTCTCTGACATGGTTGCACAGGAGCAACACAACCTAAATAAAGCATTGAGGTTCACGACCTCTTGGAGCTGAAATAATGTTTTCCAAGGCAGCAGATATTAAGGGACTAAAATGTTTTGAGTAAAAGTTAAATACCATGGATGTTTTTTACCAACTGGGTGGCTGAACTCCTCCCATGACAGAGGATATGTTAGTCGAATGAGTGCACGGGATCAGTACATTCACGACCACTCAGCAACGATTTAACCAACAAAAGGTACTGAATAATTGACAGTATATTTGAAAGTTAAAGGAACGCTTTGCAACAGTAGTGTCTAAAAATGCTTCTCGCACAAACTGATTCAAGCGCGCAACACACGCAGCGATGCGGAGCCAGCACTCGTGCAAAACAGTTTTGTCACTTTCAAATTCTTAACTACCGAGTACTGGACTTCGGGAGCAACGGTTACAGCAATGCATTGCAAGCGACACTTAAAAGATGTCACATTCATGATTTGTACGCGTCATTTTGCACCCCATGAACGCACAAAACGATCAAGAGTTCAGTTTTTGAAAAATTGCTACTCAGACTACAGTAAGGTCTTGCGTCGGTTGCCATTGCTCTCTCGAGCAAAGCGAATGCTAATATGCTTGATAGTTATTTTCATTGTTAGTTATTTTCATCAATACCTTGACATGTCATTGCCATTGCGAAATAAAGCCCAGCATGCCACAGGCTTGTAGCCAGGATTTAAGGTTTAGGGGGCACAAAACATTTTTAGGGGGGAAAGAGTTTTGTTTTCGTTATGTGTTTTAATAAAAAAATTTCTGGGCACAACAAAATTTTTGGGGGGAACAAACAAAATTTGGGGGGCATTGCCCCGAATGCTCCCCCCGTGGCTACGGGCCTGGCATGCCAGAACGCTCACCTGCATCGGGACGGCTCAGCTCGCCGATGTTGACGACTTCAGTGATTCGAGAACTTTCTTCCGGCAAGTCGAGCCAGTTCTCTGACCACGTGATGTTTGTGTCTCGCGACGGTTTTACTTTTTGCTTCTTTTTCACTTTTATCTTTTGTTCTGAAAAGCAACGTTCACTGTGAACCTATGAAACTCCGGCCACGAGACCCACGTGTTTCGCTCGCTACTTCATTGCATGAGGTGGATCACATCGAATTTAGCAACACCTCTTCTTGAATGCACTTTTGATAAGTCCATGAAACATGATCTGTGTCTTGCAACAAAAGCAATCTTTCCTGGCCTGCCTCAACGTGTGATCGTTATGCCCGCGTTTGTGCCAAACGAAGTAGGACGCACTGCCTACATTATTCATGACTCGACACAGCCAGCAACCATTTGCGACCTGTTAAAAAAGCAAATTCCAATGCAAGGCTGCTACCCTTTCCCGGTCCGCTCGTATTTAACCCAAGAACAGTAATTCTTGCAAACAGGGCATGGAGTTACCTATGATTCGTAAGATACGTTTTGAACGTGTCTTTTACACGTTCAGCTTTTGGCAAGCATCCGTGTTTTGCACTGGATCATCATGTCGCAAATCCAAGGCAAAATCGCTAAGAGGCGGGAAAACATTTTCAGTACAATTGAACAAGACCTTTCCTGAGCCATGAAAGGTACACTGTAATGTTAGGACAGCTGCTTGACGCTCAAGCTTTTTACGATTGGTTTCCAGCCTGCGTCCGATTTTTGGGCAGGCACTTACCTGTGCAATTCATATTCACGCACTTGACATCGTACAAGAATCTCTGACGAGCACCATCAACGTTGTGACGTAAAAAAATCATTCTTAATCTCAGTGCAGCGTTCCGCTGTGGCGCGTGTCCTTCATCAGCGCCGTCTGTTGCGTCATTACTTCTAGCTTCGCCATTGGCCAACCCGTTTTTCTTAACTTCATCAGCCTCAACCTTCATAACAGAAAGAAGTCTTCCACCTTCCGAAGCTTCATTGGATAACTGGATAAAAAACAAGAAAACATAACAAGTTCCAACAGATACATGATTTTACGGAGTACCGCCTGATTTCTACTACAAATTCTACTGTACGTTAGCAGCATCCTGTTTTTTTCGATGAGACTCTTCGGTCATTTATCCTGTAGTAGTATCCATAGACGTACCAAGAGAGGGCCAAAGGGGTCATGCCCCCCCCAAAGTTTTAGAACATAGTCATTTTGTGCTTTGATAGATGTTTTTTTCCACACAAAATAGTGTTATTCGAGTAAAATCAAACATTTTGGCCCCCCAAAATTCCCCCCCAATTTTCGGGCTGGCTGCGCCACTGGTAGTATTAAAACGCGCCACAATAATATTCACTAGTCCATATTTTCGGACAATATGACCGATTTGACTTCTTTTTTTCGGACATTGGAAAGAAATTCAGTCTATGACCGAAAAAAGCAAGATATGAATGATAGAGTAGTTTGTTTTGTACAAGAAACAAGACTAAAGCTAGTTAAACAGTATTGCCACAGCTGTTTTCCACTAGTTGCTACAAGCATACGGTCATGATCGTAGACGCTCAGCACGCACCAAGGAACGAGCACTGACTCAGGGCAATTACCATTTCCTGCAGTTTTTGCAGGTATTCGCCAGACTCTATCTTCGACACATCTTGGACGAAGTCTTTCACGCTGAACACCCATTTGTGCTGGATATCCATCCTGCAAAAGTACAGTTATGCATCACGTCAGTGCGTAAACACACCAGAATCCCATATTTGTACAGGTATTAAACTGCATTGTACGTTTTCAGGCGATGTGACGCATTACCGTTACTCAACCGAAACCGAACAGACTTCGATGTCCTGACAAAAAATTCGACAACCGTGGAGTCAAAACCTCAAAATAGTGATAACTTCCACACTTTGCCATCATGCTACGTTCACTCCCAGGCAGCGGAACAACCAGACTGCAAATTTCACCCCGATCTAGCTCGGTAGCCTATTTGAGAGTTGCGACTAATTTTTCAACCGAGGTTGAAAATCGATGCGAATGCCGTGATGTGTTCATTCCAGCGCTCGAAGGAAGAGCTGCAAACTCTATTTTCATGAAAAAAAAAACACATCTTGGGTCTCAAATGACAAACGTTTGGCATTAAAAGATGTCCTGTGCAGTTGATCAAGAAATCACTATATAAAAGCCAACTATCGCCCCGCCACAGCACCCAGCATGCATCGATAAGAGCAATCATGAAATATTTACGCAATTCACATGAAGAATTTTAACAGTTTAATTCACATGAAGAATTTTAACAGTTTAAGTTGGATTGCTACAGCTCGCGAAATGCGTAGCCAAACATGTTTCCATAAATGACTGGCTAGACGGCGAGTATGTCACTCAAACTAGCAGCGCATTATCAATTATCAATCCACTGACGGTCTACAACAAATATAAAAACAGCGGTTTCAAGCTTCTCGACAGTCACAGCGACTTGCAGTTCTATTTTTAAGCATTCGCTCGCATTGTTCGCACGACAATGAGAGCCGCGCTCCCAACACTGCTGCCTGAAGCGAAGCGGCAAACCCCAGGCATGAGCGATACTTGGCTTCAATTCCTAACAGGGAAGTGGTTGACAGGTTCTCGTTGTCAAGAAGCATGCACCGCTGGTGATGAGTTTGTTTTTGTCACAAAAACATCGGCGAACATATTTTTAGAGGTTTGTTGCAGTCCGATTTGCAGAGGAACTGCCAGATGGCTTCGTACCTGTGAACGCCCGGACCCTTCAAAATGTTTAGACAATGATTATTGTGTGCAAATGAAAAGCATGTTTGGATGTTTCTCGATGGCCCAAAATCATTGACAGGAAGTCTGTGGCGGACGATATTTTTTTAGCAATTGTGGTACGAAAACTGATGAACTTTTTTGCTCTTCGCGTCGTAAAACACACCCGAGGTTATCCGGCGTTTTCGTTAATTACATGAATATAGATACTGCCTGTGTTACACCAGGGCACTTCATCACCAACGCCAAAATGTCGACATTGGCTGCGCTTTTGTCGAAAATGACCTTGACACGTCTGCTCGTATTTCGCATCGACCTTCGAAACTTGGAAGTCCTGCATAGTCGTGATATGTACAATGCGAAAGCCGTTCCTTTTGGTTTCATATGATTTCGCTCGAATCACAGCCTTAGCTGTTCCTCATATGCTGGACGCACATTTCAAACACAGACACAGGGAAGTGCTTCAACCCCTGATTAGTACCAGCCGATTCCGATTAAAGGCCTTCTTGGCCGTTAGGAGAATGGCCAAGGGTTCAACGACCACTGACACGCATTGTGTCAACGATTTGAAATCACCTTCTGGGCCTTGACATTAAACAGCAAGTGAAGGCTGGTGATTTGTATTCGACTTGTTGCCGTCGCTATCAGGTGGGATATGCTATCCTACCTACAGTGATTCCGGGTAACAGGGTCAGTGAGACATAATAGCTTTTAACGCTGCCAAGTTATTGCAGATACTTAAACAACAAATAATCGCTGCATAGATTACCATGCTCGCATAAATATAAACTATAAATATTCCCATTTCAAATAACACACTAGGGCTTATTTTCAGATTAAGTTCTTATTTTTCAGAGAACGTCTACTAATTCGTCATGGCTCACTATCTCAACCAGGGTTTATAACACAATCAACCTTAAAAAGAATTTTCAGCAGGTGTGTTTTTGCCAGAAAAAAAACGAATGAGCAAATCAACAGCACGCGCGCCCAGCACTACGTAGCACGACAAATGAGGCGTCTATTGCCGAAGAAACGCGCTGCCCTTGTATTTTTTGTTCTACAAAGCAGTAAACCGAGTTAAAGCTGCTGCCAAATTTCATAAGTCTCACTTAAAAACACGTCATAATTAGTAAGAAGTTTACTAGAATTGGCATATCCTGCGTTGGTGCCACATGGGGGACGCCTTATGCCCCCTCTCATTTCTCGGAGGAACCAAAGCGAATCTCTCCTGAGTACTTCTCCACAAGATAAGACGAAAAAGTGATGTGAAAAGGAAATGCTCGGGCTCGGTCAAGATAACAAAAAGTGAAATCGATACGGCAAACCTCTATTTTTCTCAATACATCCCCTCCACCTCTGCATCAGACATTAAATGCAATTATGAAAAATTTGAAAACGAATGAACTCAAAACAGAGTGCTATGGTGGCGCAAAAATGAAAGTGCAAAAATTTGCAAAAATTGAAAATTTTGGTCAGCTTCAAGAGTCAAGACGATCGCACACAATGCTATGCCACACAACAACCAACTTTCCTCTGAGCTTGGCTGACGCAGAACATCGCAATCATTGACGACACCCAGTTTCCGGTGATAAAGTATACGCTGAACTTTGATTGTCATCAACGAATATTTTTATGCAAAACGTGACTTGCAGTGATTACAGGACGCATGCGATGTTGCTCGTTTCTTTGCTGGCGATCAGTGCATGAATTGAACCTTTTAAACAAGATACTCCGCACGTTGTGAAGTGATCGTAACCATTCATGTGCTTCTGGTGCTTAAAAGACAACACGAGCATGGATTCTCTCCCAAGCCATTATGAGTTTCGGTTTAACTTCAGCGCTAACGGGAATGTTTCTTATTATGATGACGCAATAACTATGGGATAACGCAAAACTCTCAATATCGGAAACAAAACCAAAATATCTCAATGAGCTTATTTTCAAATACAATATTTAGTCGAAACCACATTAGCTATTGCTTTGCTTTTACTTAATTCATTCCTTTTGTGAAGTAACACTAGATTATTTATCAGAAGCGTAGCTTGGTTTTGATTGAACGGGTGGTGGGACACTTCCAGCGAAAGACTAAAGAAAATATCGTCTCCCAGCTTCACTCCGCAGGGGGGGTCGATTAGAAATGGGGGACTTGGATTCACTGGCGACAACCTGTCGTACACAGCGCGCGTGCGTTTGAGATGAGAGCATGCCTGTCTCATCACTTCGTTGCTGATGCGCACATAAGCTTTACTCAGTTGTTGTTACTACACGGTTTGTTTGCAATTAAGTACACTTTGGTGAAATAGGTACAAACAAATATCTCAGGCAATGATTTCGCTCCTAGCCAAACTGCAGTTTTATTTATTCCGTACGTAACAGAAGACGACTGGAATTAAAGCTGCAGCTTTTCTACATTTTAGATATTTTCATAAGCATCATAGCTGTTTGTTCCATGTAATAATGCTCTTTCCACTCCGTGTTCATTACCCCTTGTCTTCAGTCAGTTGGCATGCTCATACCGATGAACAGAAGCACTATTTCAGAGTGGATTATGTAACTTTGCTCGCCTTTACTTCGATAATGAAGATTTCGTTCCGTAGAATTTGCTTTTTTTATTTGTTTTTGTTTCAGCCTTGCGGCAGAGCTTCTGTTTCCGTTGTTGAAATTGTTACTGTTCTAACGTTTTGGCTCTAACAGCAGGTGCAAAATGCTCAGCATAGAATCGGAAACTTCGTTTTCCGAAACAAAAGTCCTCAGTACACGTCATGCATGTGACACGTCATTTTGATGAGGCAAGGCACTATGTTTGTCAAAGCGGCAATTCGTTCAAAGATATGAAAGCGTACTATTGGGGATGAGGTAAACTCTGAACGACCCGCACTGAGCATAAAGATAAGGTAAATCTATGCACAAATTTTAAACATAAGACTTCAATATCCTGCATTGTGATGCATGCATCAAATTATAGGTCCGCTGGTTGCTCAGCTGGCCAGAATATTTTTATTCCAATAGAAAAATAGCAATATGCAAGAGTTTCAAAAGCCTGACCTCTGAGTTGAATGCACAGCACACGGACTGTAACGCTCTTCAACAAAAAAACACAGTTGTGCGTCAGTTCCAGGCGCCATTTTTCACGATGTCAGAAACTGGTGAGGCAGTTCAGTGAACGCATAAAAGACAGGGCAGACCGAGATTTTGCTGTTGTAAAACGGGGTGCGAAACGTAGGCTGTAAAACTTTGAAATCATACCAAATTTCAATGTGTCTGGGACTGGGTTCACAGTAAGGTTTGCAAGTTTAAATATAAGACAAAATTTACAAAATGAAAATAACCAGCAAAATAATAAATTTTTGAGTTTTTCCGAAACACGAATTCTGCATCATTTTTAGCGTTTCATATCGCACCAGTGAGTTCTTCAGTTTCCCGCAGCCGATATTATTTTCTTGGACAAGCAGCAACTGACCGGGAAATGGCGCCCGAAAATAGGGCGGAAAACGATTCACCCTTAAATGCAGTAGGTATATCTTCTAAATGATGACAAATGCTTTGTGATAGCTGTCTGCAGTTTACAACATGTTTTTTTTTGCATAGGCTCGGATAAAGACCATGACGCAAAACAAATAAAACCGATAACAGCAGAGCGCCATGACATTCTATTCGATATCCATTTAAGCTTTGTTTTCCTATTTCGAATCGGTACACGTAATACTCTTGTTCCTACAACTCTCAAGCCCAGTGCAATAGCCAGTGACCTTACAACGGTCATTCGCACTGTCGCCCAGTTGCGACATGTAAAAATTCAATAAAAGTCACTTTAAAAACATTATTTTTATTAACAGAGTCTTCAAAACTGAAAAAAAATATTTTATTTTAAGAATTTAACGAGGAAGTTCTTTCGTTATTGAAACCAACTTTGCCATCGAAGTGATTTTCCATTGAAGTACGCGAATAAACCAAGTTGACTTTGTATCTGATATGTCCGTTTTTTACTAAATTTTTTCATTCTGGTATGGGTAAGAAGTTGACCAATAAACTTTTTCAACAAGTCATTTTTTCGCACTGTGGACCGGTTTAAACCTGGCATCACTTTGCGGACCGGCCCTCAATTTAGTGATGAACAAACGAATGCTTGGCACATGCAAATTTATTCCAACTCGTAAGTCATCATGGCACTGATTCAGTGACCGATCTGGACTTGCTTTGCCGCAATAAGATAATCCGACCTGCAGGGATTGTGGTGGTCAATAATGGCACCCATAGTGCTTTCCTTATGTCAGTCGTTTCAGTCATTTTGGACCAATTTGGCCTTGGTTCCGCTCGGCCCAGTAACAATTTCTTCACGACCCGGCACCAGGCCGCTGCCTGGTGTTTACTGACCCCTGGTCCAGCATTCCACGTTACACTTTTCATCCACGTGCAAGGTGTTCACCCTGCATTCCACGTCATCCACGTGCAAGGTGTTCACCCTGCATTCCACGTCATCCACGTGCAAGGTGTTCACCC
>Ga0210059_1002498_pt1 | contig 28879 bp, 19 predicted proteins | sample Ectturendosymbi2_FD_188042 | JGI IMG/M metagenome (GOLD analysis project Ga0210059, IMG submission 188042) | Ecteinascidia turbinata endosymbiont from Florida, USA - Sample 2 (SPAdes) (version 2) | ecosystem: Host-associated > Tunicates > Ascidians > Unclassified | place: Key West, Florida...
GCCGCCATCTTTGTGGCCTTTAACTATGAAAAATAGATACGCTTGCAAGTTTTAATCGTCGCAGAAGAATGAAAGCAGAAAGCAGGCAGATTCCTCAGAAGCTTGCCGCAAGGCTAAAGTTTGTTTACTGTCATGGAAACTCGTTGGAAGACTCTGGCGTTATCATCACGAAAAGTTGAATAAAACTAAATTTCGTGAAAAATAATTAAGACATAAGTTTTTGACGAAGTTTAATTTAAATGATCATATACCGGCCATTGACTCTATGAGCACTACAGTTTGCTGGACCCCCCCTTGGATCTTGAGGCCCTAGGCTTAAGCCTATATAGCCTATACGTATATCCAGCACTGAGTCCAATGCATTGCAATGTTCGTTGGAGCAAACCAGTTAGTTTCGTTTGTACCCTTCGCATCAAAGCACACATGTGTTAGTGTGTCGTGCACAGCAGGCTTCACACGGGGTGGATTAATGACACACAATACAAGTTATCAACACAACTGTGATTGTTCACACACTTGATAAGTTGAGCGACACGCCAGCACACGACCGGGACAATCAGCCATTCCTCACCAAAGGTCTGATACGCTGGACCGTCAATCGCTGTTTTTTTCTAAGAGGAAAGCAATTTTTTTACTTTTTATAAATTGAGTTACAGCGAAAATAAGAACATGTGAATAAAACTCACAAAAAGAATATTTCTATTATCTTATTTGGATGTAACAACTAAAATCAATCTCGTACATAAAGCTGACAATTTTCTATGACAAGAAGTCGCGTAACTAACATCATTTTCCTCTTGTTTTTGTCCTTTCCTCACACGATAACCTCTATACTTTTCTTGGATCTTCGTAGCAGCTGCGTCTCTCTTGTTCGCGATGAAGTTCTGAAAAAGGGTTTCATTAAAAACGAACTGTTTGAAGCAAATCCGAACTGAAAAGTTTGAAGCAAAATTGGAGAAGAGTTTTAACAAACAGAAGCTTTCAAATCTGCTATCTTTCCTGCATTTCGCCATCGAGGAAAATTAAGTGCTCCGCATTTAAGAAGTTAAGTCCCGAACTAGTGAACATTCACAGTAGTTCAAATACTCAAAGCAAACATTCAGAGAAAAGATACATGTCTCCGTTTTTTTCTCCCATTCACTGCGAGAATAACACTTAAAAAATCTGAATATGCTGAAACCAGCGGTGGGGTTCAATCCCAGCGCAGTGTTTTCGTTGGACCTAGTGACAGTAACAACGCAGAATGTGGAATCTCATGTGGCAAATGGGACCAAAAAGCATCGTACGCTTTGTCAAGTTATTGCGTAATACATACTTTCCAGGCGATTGCTGCGTGACTGCGCTTGCAATAGACCCAGTACAACGCCTCTTCCACATAAACGTTCCCGTTGTAACACATTCCCGTAGTACCCACTGATATCGCAAAAGTTGTTGTGTAAATAACCGGCCAGTCTGTCCAACGGTATAATTTGTTCAGCAGCTGCCATGAAATGCGCAAAAATGATCAAAACCATCGTGCATCGGTCGTCGCGGGCGTTACCAAGGAACGCGCTCGGGGTTTAGAGTTTAGACAGAAGGGCCCGTTCGAAAAACTCGCGACTGCCTCCCCCATCAGCTATCCATAAGTGGAGGCCTCACGTTGTTCCCACTGCGCAACTGGGGAGGAGAATGGGACAGTGCAGAGTGCTTCTTCTCTGGGTGACTTGAAAACCACGCGTAAACGGTAATCTTGCCATAAGATGGTGACTGGAAACTGAAATATCACATCGCTCACAGGGAAAGAGCATCAACTGGTCGAGGAAGCCAAACAATATTCTTCGAATGTTGTTGGCATCTCTTCGACTAGCGTCGTGGTGTAACCTTGTAGAGCTGGACGATGGGTGGAAACTCGTCTACTTTGGCGTTCAGCCAACACAGTCTGGCCAGGCTGGGGGGTGGGGTACACGTGTTGCGCTGATGAAAGGATCCCACTAGGAGGAAGGGTGTGCATGCTGAGGTTGAAGTTGTTAGGCCGCTCCCTGAGTTGGATACAGGCATACGGGCCAAACTCACGGGATTTGTCGAAGAGATGCCCTGCAAAGGTTAAAGCTAACTCTTGTATCGTCCTTGTTCCCAGGACCCCCATAATGCACAAAGGAGCTGGAGGTGGAGTGGCGGCTGTTCAAAGCAGCTGTAACTTCATCTGCTGCTCGGGTATGCGGACGGCAACGACTCGGTGAGCTGAATGTCCGTCCTCAGCCTTCACAGTGAAAAAGACTAAAATGCCATCTTGGGAGCATTTCGGACATAAACTGGATTCCAATTACTGGCAAACCAAGAAAGTTTTCTGGCAAACTATCCGGCGTCTTCGCGGCACAAGATCTAACATTGCTCAGCAATGGGAGGATATCCTTGGCAGGTGGAGAGAAGATTGCAAAGATCTTTAAACTCAGTCACTGTCACCCCATCGAACATACATATGTGCATTTAGGGAGGATATTACCATCACTGCGACAGAAGTCTTTCTAGCTGTCAAAGCACTGAAGGCCGGGAAGGCTGCAGGTTGCGATTACATGAGGCCTGAAGTGTTAAAAGCCTTGAATCGAAAGGGAGTTTTTTGTACGACCTGTGTGTGTCAAGTTACCAAGCATTCCGTATGGCAGTGAAAGATTGGCAAACTTAGATGATCATCTCCCTTTACACAAGGAAGGAGACAAGAGGGAATGCGCTAACTTCTGGGGCATCTCTCTCCTTATACTCTCTGGAAATACAATATATGCCAAGTTCCTTTGGAAAAGGATGGCACGAAATATATAAAACAAAGCTGAATGATACCTCGTGCGGTTTTCACCTTGGCGGTAGCAATACAGATCTAATTTTTACTCTCTAGCAAATTTTTGAGAAATCTTTGGAGTATGCCAAAGACGTCTACACCTGTTTAAATGTGGATATTGACAAAGCATGGCTGGGTTCCTCGTGAAAAGCCTTGAGTAGTGTTGCGGGAGTACGGTGTTGACGGCCGCCTGTTACTGGCCGTCAAGTCACTGTATTCCTGCTCAGAAGTTTGTGCCTGCGTCGGGGGTTTAAATCACAACCGTTCACCGTTGGTTTTGGACTCCGAAAGCATGTGTGCTGTCATCACTCCTCTTCACAGCTTATAATTATATGATTCTGATAGACGGTCACAGCCGAGTCAAGGTTGGAAGCTGTAGGATCAACTGTTTGCTTTTTCTGAACGATTTAGTGCTCCTTGCATCTTCTGAACAGGGTGTTCAACATGTACTCGATAGGTTTTCTGCTGCATGCAACCAAGCGGGAATGAAAATCAGCGCTAAAAAACGAGATGTTATGTATCTCCAGAAACCCAGGGCAGGGTATGCTGCAAGCTCCCAGTATCTTGGTGTCATGGTATTCACAAGTGACGGAAGATGGAACAAGGAGATTGATACACGGATTGGTGAAGCAAACGTATTTCTGCGCATGGGACGGGGTGCATGGAGGCACAAGACTGTCCTGGATTTTGAAATTGGTATTTTCCTATTACCTTTTCAGTGGAAAAATGTTTTCTCTTAGTTTCGAGTTGGTAAAGTGAAATTTCACCACTGTGGTCCCTCACGGAAAAATGCTTTTAGCCGCCGCCTGGAAAAAAACTTATTGCCTCCTCCCTGAAAAAAAACTTATTGCCTCCCACCTGGAAAAAAACTTATTGCCTCCCACCTGGAAAAAAACTTATTGCCTCCCACCTGGAAAAAAACTTATCGCCTCCCACCTGGAAAAAAACTTATTTCCCCCCCTGGAAAAAACTTATTGCCCCCCACCTGCAAAAAACTTATTGCCTCCCACCTGGAAAAAAGCTTATTGCCTCCCACCTGGAAAAAACTTATTGCCTCCCCCCTGGAAAAAAACTTATTGCCTCCCACCTGGAAAAAAACTTATTGCCTCCCACCTGGAAAAAATCCTTCCGACGCCCATGGTTCTGCGTGAGCTTTATCGCTTTGTGGTGACAAAACGCTTTCAAACACCACAAAGTTGTCAGTATTTAAATCAGTCTTTACTCCGATCCTCACCTGTGGTCAAGAATTTTGGGTAATGAGTGACAAAGTGCTATCTCCAGTACAAGCGGTAGAGAAGGGATTTTGCGAAGAGTTCACTGCGTGACACTTCACGACAAAGTGCGCAGTTGTGAAATTTGGCAATCCCAGAGGTTAACTATGAAATCCCAGAGGTTAACTATGGACCAGATGGCGTGATTTCATTTCAGACCTGTCGTATTCAAGGGCGTACGCAAGGGGGGGTTGGGGTTAAAACCCCCTCCTTGAGCTTGATATTTTACAAAAATTTTATTACCTTTGCATAGGAGATTAATTGTTTTCGCATACTTTTTGCTTGTTAATTTGTCGACTTAATGCAAATACCACGGAATAAATTTGCATGCAAATTTCAAGCAACATTGTAAATGGGCCAAAAAAGTAATAATTAAGTTTTGGTGGGAATCTGGGTTATCGTCTGCGTCTAGAAACCATCTCACCACTTTTTGCCGACCTTTTGTCCACTACGCATGTTTAAGATTGTGTTCCGCGATAGTTTTGTCTTTATTTTGTCTGCTAAGGCTGATCAGCGCAAGCGCTGACCGCACTGGCTACATGATCAATTTCTGTATCATGATAAAACTGTTGCACGAGCTCAAAAACAGCAGTTGTTGACATAGAAGCATCCAGGCATTTGATAATGTCTCAGCAGAGAATAAGGAAAACTTAAAGTTTGTTGGACTTCTATACGTAACAAACAATTAAAAGTTTTCTTGCGTACTTTATGCACATTCTCAATTCTTGTGTAGTTACAAGATTCGATCTTGCAAACCGGGGTGTGCGTCAACCAGTCCAGCCGCACACTTTCTATGATCGACCGTTCGTATTCGACAAGACATGAGCGCAGCTTCATTTTGCCGAACTGTAAATTGCTCTGACGCAGTGATGAGTGTGTTTTACTCCCCTGTTTCAATGCGCAGCCTGATATTTTTGCAATAAAGTGTCGCAGCGTTGAGTTTATTTTCCTCGGATATTCTAACTTGGAGCCCTCATAGTTTATATTCATTGCAATGACACATAAAATAAGGGAAGTGCGTGTAGAAGAATACGCATATTATATCAACAAACTTCGCCAAAACGTTGGTTTAGAAACAGGAATATGACGTCAAATTGTGACGTCACAAAGAACGCACATCAAATGCAAATTACCACGATATGCCATTGATTGAAACACCACCATGGATATTTTCTGCGTACGCCACTGACTGGTTTGGCCCCGTCTTGGTGTAGGAACCTGGACGACTATCCGAGGTTGCTGAAACGTGTGATATATTTCAAATCCTTCATGGGCTCTCATGTAATCAAAACAGCTTCTGCTGCATTTCCGAAATAAAATCTTCTAGTGGATCCCGCTGCTACGACACGTGGAGTGCAGTGTCGCCCACGCTACTTTATTACAGAACAACAAAGGGCAGTTACAGCGTAGTTCACAGCGAAAAATTCTCATGCAATATTTTGCAGCGATGGTAAGGATAACGTTTTGTGCAATGTGAAAAAAACACTCACTTGCTTATCTTTGTTTCGAGCATGCCAACTTTTGTACCTTATCTGTATTTTTCTTGCAGCCCGGTCCTGTTCAGCCCTACACAATAAGTTACAATAAATCTGCACCACATCCAACTGGTTAAACCAAACCTTGCATAACAAACAGATCATTTATTGCAAGCATACGTTGCTTGTATTTCAACAAACGCAGATGTTGACGGCATTAAACCATTGAGAAAGAGTTTGTGACAGGTAACATTAAATATCACACAAATGTCTCACGCAGCCATGAAAGTGATAACATTTTAGGTTGTCAGATAATAAAAAATACCATATTACGATGCTTGTTTGCGAAACTTTATGAAGACGTAAAACTGCTATTTTTATGGGTCTTGTTTCATTCAAAGCCATAAACATCCCTTACGAGAATACGAAAAAATAAAAAATATGCAAAACTGAAGTCTCCTTGAAATTAAAAAACACCAAAACTAAGAAAATATAAGCACAGATAGTTAACGGCGTGAAGCTCTACTTATTTGTTTAGTTTCAGTATCTTCCTACTCTTCACTTTCCGTTATACAGTAGCGATTCATGACTGCCATATATTTATCTGAAATCCTGCCCTATCGAGTCAATAGCAGCAGAAGTAGCACACATTGGAGTATAGAAGGAAAATTGATTTTGCCCTTATCAAGGCATCTTATAAGGGGAAAATTGATTTTGCCCTTATCAAGGCATCTTATAAGGAATTAGTTGGACACTGCCTCAAGAACACCGTAAGTTCAACAAAATGTATGCTGGTATCCTTTCGTTAGAAAATACCGAATGACCAACAAAACACACAAAGCTTTGATTTTTCAACAGTTTTATGCAATGTAGCACCAAAGATCACACCCATCATACTAACCTTATGTTCTTGGTTTTCTTCCTTGAGGCATATCCTCTATATGTTGACTGTATCTTCACAGCACTGAGTTGACGCTGTTCATAGCTTGGTTTATGTGATGCTCTCAAAGGTGTGCTCTGAAAAACAACAATAAAAATTGAAAACAGCTTCACAAACAATGAAATGAACAAAACTGTTCATTGATGACCAACTGAATTTCACAATTTCAGCATTTAAATATTTTTTATATGATTTTGTGTAGTATGATAAGAGAGAATGGTAGATAGAAACAAATGCATGGAAAGAGAAAGATGCAGGCAAAGTGTACTGTATTTAATACAATTTGCACGTACTGAGGATGTTCTTGATACTGAGTGACAATAACCTTTAAAAAACAAGCTGTGTACAGGTGAAAACATTTTGCAACATTCCCAAAGCAGAAAATCTGTGGAAGAGAGTAAGCACATACCAATAGATAATACTCTTTCAAGAAAATGTGTGGTTGATTGCTAGGTGCAGAAAATCAATGTTTACAAAGATAAGCTATATGTTTCTACGTAGAAGATAGCCATCAAGATTAAGACAAAAAACAAACCAGTTTCATTAACCATTTCCTTACATTATTGTCTCGGGCTGTGTGTGACGCCGCAAACTTCTCCATTTTAAGCAAAAAAGAAAAATGTTAGAAGTTTTATTTATATACATAAGAAAGATCCAATCACAAAAGAACTTTAATTTTACACTTAACAAATTGAAGTACAAAAATGGATTACCAAGAGAATAATGGATTCCTTTCTTGAGAACCTTATTCACCTAAAACCAACATGTCCGCATAATGTTAAATGTATGCATGGTAGTTGACTATTAATGCAACCAGGCACATCGAATTCATTCATGACACTGTTTATTTAAACTTCAACCATTTATTTTACTTTTGATATACAGTATGCTGTAATTGGCTCCAACTAACACTCCTTGTAAAAAAAACAATTTCCATTAAAATCAATTTGCTATGTTTCTTGTTTCTCTTTTTATTTGTTCAATAAACCACGTGTCCACTAAACCATAGGGTTATATCAGGTGACCTGGGGTAACCAGCAACTAATTTCATCTCGTTTGCAATGTATCAGTAAAGCACTAACATTGCAGGTGTCAGGACAGCATTGCCATGTCTGCTGGTTTTCAAGCATCCACGATTTCTGAAGTGCACACACTTGATAACATTTTCACTTCTTTGTTGTCACTCCAAATAATTGCCATTACTCCTTTTCTTGCTTGGAAAGTGTGGCATCCTATTTTCAACTTTTTTCTTGGAAATTTTTTGTGGTATATTATTATCTTAACAGCACCACAGTTCCCACAGCATGTGTTTTTCCAGCAGCAAAGAAAGCATGGAGTACCACTGCAGCATCTATCATGATGAATTATTGTTTCCATATTTGACTCACACACATTGTCCACTTTACAGGGCAGTCAAAAGAACACAAAGGTAGAAAAATACATAGGAAGAATGCATCACAGGGTAGGTTTTGGTTGGTGCATGCAGTCAATACTGCAGAACAGTAAAAGATTGTACAATCTCATGAAGGTTTTTCAGCAATTGCAAGCATAGCCACTCTTCACAGAATTGTCACAGAAATTTAGCAGCTGTAGCTGTTCTCTAACATTGTCATGACATTGAAAGAAATGGTGCCTATAGACACATTTTACAGAGAAGTGGTTAATGAGAGTTTCATATTATGGTTAAAAATATGTTGCCAACATTTGTTGTCTTGATTCCATTGGCCATAAGCAACACAATCTAATAATTATGATATAATAAAACAGACAGTCTTATTCTATTCTTTTCATCCTGAGGAAGGTTTAAAATGAAGTGAAAATGTTGAAAAACAATGTAAGAAAGACTTTTGCAGCCAGCATATCTTGCTTATTAAGTTATTACATGAACACCTAGAATGTAGGATAGATGTAGGAGTGGCAGTTTACAAGCCATGGATGCAGAACTAAACCAAATATTTCTTGCATTTGTGTTATGTCATAGTATGTGAAAGTTTCATCCGATGCAAGGAAAAAGTCCAACATGCAATTTCGTAAGAACTTCAAGTTCGTAAACTGGATTAAAATTAAGCCAACAAAGTATTCTGGCAAACCATCTCAACAGCTAACGATCTAATATTACTAGACCCGCCATAGAATGAAAGGGTATCCTATTTAGCAGTGGGGGGGTGCATCATTAGCAGATGAGAGTATTGCAAAGATCCCTTGAAAATAATCAGTTTCATACCATCAAACACACAGGAGGTGCAATGGTGAGAAGAAAACATCATCATTGCGACTAAAGTCTTTCTGCCTGTCAAAAGGCTGCAGGTTGTTTTGGAATCTGACCTGAAATTATTATTAAAACCTTGCAAACAGAACAAGTTCTGCGACTCACTTGTGTATATGTCAAGAGGACTGGCACTCTCTAAGAGAACCAAACAATTGGCAAACTGGGGCGATTATACCTGGCCACAAGAGGGAAGCACCCACTACCAGTTATCTCTCTTTAGCCTCCATGGAAAAGCACATGCCACGTGCCTTGAAATAACTGAACCAAAGCTGGATGATACCCAGTACAGTTTTAAGGCCATAGCACTACAGACCAAATGTTTACTCTCCAATAAATTTTCAAGAATCTTGGGAGTATGCCAAAGATGTCGACACATGAATTTTCTACCTCAAGAAAGCATATGATGTTTTCCTTGTGGAAAGCTTTGGACAGCGCTGCGGGAGTGTGGTGTTGACGTCTGCCTGTTACTGACCATCAAGTTGTTGTATTCTAGATGTGTCTCTATCATTGAAGCTAAATCAAAATCATTCACGTGGGTTTTGGATTCTGTCACTACTCCTCTTAGATTCTGTTGCTGCATGAATTAGATGGGCAGTCACAGCCAAGTTGACGAGAGTGCCACTGTTGGATCAACCATTTGGTTTTGGTGGACAATTTGGTTCTGCTTGCATTGTCATATCAGGTCCTTCTACATGCACTTGATCACTTTTTGGCTGTGTGCAATGAAAAAGGAATGAAAATTAGCATTGAAAAGAATGATGCATTGTGTCTCTACAGAAACCCAAACCACTTGCAGGTAGCAAGTAACCACTGATACACTGCAGCAGGTCAAGAAGTTTAGCATGGTATTCACAAGTGACAGCAGGCAGAACAAGAAGATTGATACATGGATTAGTAAAGCAAACGCATCTCTGCATGAGCTTTATTACTCAAACATCACAAAAACAAAATGGGAGCTTTCAAACACTGCAAAGTTTCAGCTTTTAAACGGTTAATCTTTACCTATGGTCATGAATCTTGCATAATGAATGAAAGTGTGCTATTGCAAGAAAAAGCAGAAGAAATAGGATTTTTGCAACAGAGTTCACAGCATGACAGTTCATAAAGAAGTGCACGGCTGTGAAATTAGTAAAGTTGAATGTTGAGCCAGTTTTCTGAATGGAGAGATCTCAGCTAGAATGGTGCAGACACATGACCAGAATCACCAAAAAAAATTGGCAAAGTGAATCCTGTTGGCTACACCTCTGGGAAAGTGGTCCAAAAGTTGACCACATTCCAGGTGGTATGATTACATTTCTGACCTGACTTGGTCCTATCTTGGTGTGAAGCTAGCAAACTATCAGAGATATCAGAGAATAGCTGAAAACCATGAGTAATATTGAGTGCTTGGGCTGCTTCCCCTGCAACCCTACCCTGACGAAAAGCAGATGTGGAAATTAATGAATGAGAATTGGATTTTTAAACAATACAAGTGTTAACTGATTGCACTGCTTGGTACTATGAACTTAATTTTTGAGCAAGCTGCAAATCAAGTATTAGAGTGCTGGACACAGCTGCTTTGACAACAATAAACCATGGAATGATTGCGTTTTAATCTTTCAAACTCTCAGCACAAACTTCAAGCAAGTGTATAGTATTTTTTAGACCAACAAATCATGAAATACATGGTGTTTACATCACAAACAAAAGTTCTTACCCTAGCTTTGTTCAAAGACTCCTCCAAATCTGATTGAATTGCTAAAGGGTCTTTGCCTGAAACTGAAAAACAAAGATTTTGCATAGACGATTAAATATAGCCAACCACCAACATTCAATTTCATTACACTCATTTAATACTCCCTCTGGGCTTCAGGAGTATCCTGAGTGGTAACTGGTGCCTATCTTTGCTTGTACTAAGGCTCATGCAGGTTTTTTGCAGTGAATGCTGCATTGGAGGCAAGTCAATACCATGCATGATACTCTCTTTGCACCTGCCTATTAATGCCAACCATGGGTTTGCACAGGCTGCAAGTACCAGCTTTTCTGTCATTGACTGGGTCAAACCAAGTATTGAATTGAGCCTACAAGCTCCAGTGGCATGTGGTTTACCCACTGTAGCACTTAGCTGGGTTGTCTATACCAACCAGTATGATTAGTTATAATTCTGAATTTGGAATCAAATCCAGATAACATGGAAATGAGTTTTTCCATTATTCTTAGTTTTACTTTCCACAACTGTATGCAGTCTAACATATATCAGCTTATTCACAAATATTGCTTTGGTACAAATTATGGAAAAACACTTTTTTTACAACATTCTTGCATACATCCATACATCAACTGTATACCAAGCTATATAAGTCAACAAAGTGATACAAAAAATATAATCATTGTGAGGATAACACCTAAGAAATGGCACTTACATTCTCGGTCTTTCAACAACTCTTGAAAGTACACTGCAGAAAAACTAACAATGTCATTTGGTTGCTCCCGCAGAACTTCAGTTGCTAGTTTTTCAAGCAAAATTGCAAAACCTCTAGGGATTTTTAAATTGTTTTTTGCACACGCCATTATTTTTACTACTTACTTTCTGCATGCATTAAAGGCATAGACAAGAAAAACTCTTAAGCAAAAACAGTGAAAAGCTATAGGTTGTAAACTTTTGAGGAATCAGCTAACTTGCAGCCTATACTTTCATGACATTGTGGTGATTCGCACTTGCGCATATTTTTCTTAGTTGAATCAATCACTAATTTATATGTAAAAACAATACTAAATCCCAGTAAAGTTTGTCCCACTATAGCAAGGGTCGGCAACCTACGGCTCAGATCTGGCCTATCAAGCAAAATCATCCATCCCACAGCCCTTTTGCAAATTGTAGTAACTGTAATGACCCACCTAGTAGTACTAGGCTATAAATTATGAATCTGCCCACCTTGCAACTTCTTGTACTGCATATTTGCGAGGAACAGCTTATGAGATTAAGAGAAACTGCAATGTGCTATAATTGCACTATATGTCGTATTTTAGGTTTTCGTTATGAACTGTTAAAATCAGGAGTTAATCTGATGAAAATTCTAAAAATTTCCAAGTTTAACAACACCATATATCATAAACAACGAAGGGAACAGAATTGTTGGTAGAAAATTAATATGGTCCGCCATATCTTGCAGAGTTTGTTTTTGGCCTGCGACAAGGGAAAGGTTGCCAACCCTCCCACTATTAGCTTTATGAATATAACAAAGGTTTGGCGTATAGGGGTGGATCAGTCAGTAAAGTTTGGGGAGGAGTGATTTTAGTATTATTTGGTAGTCAAGTCTCATAACAGCTTCGATACTGTTAGAGAGCTAAAGTATATTTCACAACACTACTATGACAAAACAATGGATGACAGAATGCCCTTAAATTGTGAATGTTGTTTTCAAAATTTTATAAAATTGTGGTGAATAAAGATACTTTTGTAAGTTTTAAGGGGGTGATCATCCCAATTGCCCTCCTCTGGATCCACCCCTGGTATAGTATGCATTTGCTGTAGTAGCTTGGAACTTTGATAAAGAAGAATAAAGCTGCAAAGTTTAAAAACAGTCTTATCAGTGAGAGAAAATAATCATGAATTCTGCCCTCAAAATTAAAAAAAAGCAGTACCAATCAGTTAGCCATGGTAGAAAACATACACAACATTCAAGAACATAGGAAAATACAGAAAATAAAAGGCATTACACAAAACATCAAACGGAAAAAAATTTGGATAAGTAAGCAGCAGTTATAGGTTTGATGGATATTATATTCCAAAGCAATATATCCCAAAGTCAAGAATAACAAATGAAGAGGGACCACGGCAAACATAAACCAAATAATCCCATGACATTTCAATTGAACAAAATATAATACAGAAACATAAATGTCAAATCATCTACATAACACTTATTTACATATAACACAGATGATGGTGGGCAGGCAATGGGTGAAGAGTTGAGGCAAGTGCAGATGAGCAGGTGAATCATGCACATAGGTGAGAAAAGTAAGCAACAATATACTAAGGGTCATGAGGTGGAGAGCAATGCAGTAACTCAGTTTTTTTTTTTAAGGAAAATGTTAGATACCTGGTATGGACCTGTAGGGACCTGATTTCTCTAATTCTAGGTACCCGATTTTCCCTGTATCTAGGGACCCGATGATGATTTTCTCTGATTCTAGGGACCCGATTTTAAAGTCTAGGGACCCAAATCGGGTCCCTAAAACACCTTTAAAAAAACCCTGCAGTAAATACAAAATTTCAGAACAAAAGTAAGGGCAAAAACAATGCTTATCCACAAAGAGCATAAAGATGTAATAAAATTACTCACAGACCATCATGGAGTACCACATTTGCATTAATCATGGATGAAGGATATGAATGCACAAAGGTAGATGAGCATTTTCTGCAATTGCATCAATGCATTATAGCACTGAAAAAAACAAGTGATATTGAACGTCAATCCCTATTTAAAGACCATTTTTGTTTCTTTCCTGAACAAGAGTGATTGAAGTAGTAACACTTCGTTTTCATCAATAATGATCCTTACATCGGTGGGATACGAAAGTCAATCTTATGTGACAGTTTGTATAATAAGTGTTTAGAAACATTAAAATCTTCATTGATTTAAGTTTGTTATCACATTTTTAGTACCAACAAAATGTTGATATTTTCTGATTGATCCTTAAATGACTGATTTTGATTTATTTTATAAATATTAAATGTTGATAACAATGCTCCAAGTAAATTTAGATTCTGAAATATTTATTTAAAAAAGTTTAGATCATGTAAAAATCAATAATATATAATTTTGATATAATCCACTGGTTTCAAACATCCTAGCCTAATACTTTGCAGATTTGCTGTCCTGTTTATCTTATTGTTCTTCAAAAACATCAATTTGACATTTACAAAAACTGTGACTTATTTTCTGTTGATGACATTAATCATTTCACATGTTTCAGCACAAAAATATGCTTACCTATAGTATTTAATCTTGATCTTTAAGGGAAACTAAAAATGTAGGCTATGGGCACTCTTTTAGTCTTTGGGGTGCGCTTCAAATGCAACCGTTCAGTCTCCCATTAAACTCTAAAATAAAGCTGTAAACTAATAGTAATAAGACCAACTAACCAAACATCCCTAGAAGAATCTTTACAGTACTTGAACATCTTATGCCTTCCCAAACTTTATACCTTATCAGTGGGAAAATTAATGCATTCTTGTCACAACATACTGCTTCCAAACCATTTGATGAATATTTTATTCCAATCAGCTCTATTCATTCTCACTCCACAAGATTATCCATTCTTAACAACCTGTTTTAACTCAGAGTTAACTCATCTTCAAGAAAATGTTCCCTTACATTTGTAGGCCCAAAAGTGTGGTTTTCAATACCAGACTGTATTAAGTCTTCTGCCACATTTACCTTCAAATGTCAACTTAAGAAGCACCTTTTACATATGAACAAGACACATATACTGTGCATATTTTATTTCCAATTGTTGTTTTTCTAACTGTGCGTATTTTATTTCCAATTGTTTTTCAACATTTATCAAAAAGTAATAAACAGGGTAGGTTGACTAGATGACTGCCATGGTCCTTCTTCAAGAATACTATTTAGTGACACACTTTGTTTACATTGATCAGTTATTTTGTTGTTGTGTTTTCATTTATTCTAATGTTCACTGAAAATTGGTTTCCTTTTCACATGACTTTTTGTATTGTTTGTGTTTAGGCAGTGTCTATTTTGCCACCAAAATGGTGATGGCAACGGCTTGGGTGGAGCTATTGTGTCACCAGTCCAAAGCTTGGCAGAAACGAAGTAAAAACAAAAGATAAACCCTAAAGCTAAGCCATAACCCCAACTCCAAACCCTAACCATAAACCCTAACCGTAATCCTAACCCATAACGCTAACCCCAAACCATAATGCTAAACCCTAATGCTAACCCCTAACCCTAATGCTAACCCTTAATACTAACCCCTAACCCTAATGCAACCCCCTAACCATAATCCCTAACTCTAATGAAAACCCCTAACCCTAATGCTAATCCCTAATGCTAACCCTAATGCTAATGCGTCACCCTAATGCTAAACGGTAACGCTAACCCCTAACGCTAAACCAAAACCCTAAGCATAATATAATGCTAACCCCAACCAAACCCTAAAGGTAACACTAAATGGAAAAGTTTTTAAAAAAGCAAAAAAAAGAAAAGTCACTGAGGTGAGATTCGAACCGAAAACCAATGGCATACTAGACATGAAGCATAACCACTACACTATGAGCAGCACAGTGATTGCATGACAAACTGACCTTTTCATTCGAATTGCGTCAGACTGACGGCACAATAGCTCTAGCCAATCTGTTGCCACCAGAAAATCGGCGGTAAAATAGACACTACCTTGTGTTTATTAGCTGAGTCATATCAAACAATTAAATAAATAAACCAATCAATCAATCAGCACTTGACAAAACAGTTTCATGCTTTATGTCATCCCACCATCTTAGTTGTTAATGACCAACATAAACATCAAACATGACATCATTTGGTTATGGTAGTGTCTATTTTACTGGCGATATTCTGGCCACAACAGATCAGCTGGAGCTATTGTGCCACCAGTCGTGTCGAAGATTCGGTCTTGTGGCATGACGTAATACCAAGAAAAAGGTCACTTTGTCAGGAAAACGCTGTCCTACTGGTGGTGTAACAGGTGTTACAGCTACTATGCTTATGGTTTTCGGTTCGACTCTCACCTTGCCGACTTTCATTTTGTTTTTTTTTCTTTGCTATTTTTTAGGCTCTGCTTAAGTGTTACGTTTAAGGGTTTGTGTTGTTTGTTAGGTTAGGGTTAGGATTAGGTTAGCTTAGCATTAGTGTAGTGTTAGCTTACCAATAAGTTAGGTTAGTGTTAGCTTAGCAATAGGTTAGGTTAGTGTTAGCTTAGCATTAGGTTAGGTTAGTGTTAGCTTAGCAATAGGTTTGGTTAGTGTTAGCTTAGCAATAGGTTAGGTTAGTGTTAGCTTAGCAATAGGTTACGTTGGTGTTAGATTAGCATTAGGTTGGGGTTAGGTTAGCATTAGGTTAGGTTGGGGTTAGGTTAGGGTTAGGTTAAGGTTAATGTTAGCTTAGCATAAGCATTAGGCTAGCTTAGTGTTAGGTTGGGGTTAGGTTAGGATTAGGTTAGGGCTACAGTTAGGCTTAACGTAAGGGTTAGGTTGTAGGTTTATCGTTTAGTTACATTTACTTCATTTCTACCAAGCCTTTTGCTGCTGCCATCTTCATCTTGGCGGCAAAATAGACACTCACAACTGCCTTTGGTTATTTAGTTGCATGTATGGCCAACTTGTGTTTGCCTCAAACTCAATGTGACAGACAAATTTAACTATATACCCAAGCCTGTCTGCATTGGCTAGCAAAAACACAGGCACATAAGGCCGGTAATTTTATGTACTAGCCTAGCCTAACATAAGAGTAGGCCTAAACATACACAGATATTCATATTGGCAATTAAAATAGTCAATACAATTTTTATCAAAGAACAATAATCAATATTGAGCTCATAGCGAACTGTATTTCCTTTAAGAAAGACAATTCAACACAAACAGCATGTAACTAGATGACAGCCAATTAAGTTTACACACCCTTAGAAAATGATAATAAGTTTAAAAATTTAAGTGGAGTTCAGGAATCCGCAATGTGAACTCGTTACCATGACTATTGTCCGATTTTTGGATGGGCATAGAAAAAAAAACAGAAAAAATAATGGAAAATAAAAAGTGATCAGTCTTGAGATTCTTTCCAGAGTTGATCGCATGGTGGTTTTTGACTATTCAATCCTATCCTTTAAAAGAAATCCTGTCTTTAAAAGATGACATCCGACCCGAATCCTGCTTTGGTTGAAATCGTACTATCCGCATCCGAAAATTATCCAAAAATGTATCTTCAATAATGCATAGGTGGACTCGAAGGCATGGCACAGAAAGCTGAAAAGTTGCTTCCAAAGACATTAATAAATGATTGTGCAGTGTACAACTTTTTAAAGTATTTATCGGATATCCGCATCTGTTTGAAAACTTACTATCCAGTCGCAAATCCAATCAGCAAATCGGATAGCAGTGGTGTACGGAGCAGCGATGTAGTCGAGACCGTAACCTCCGAGACCGAGACCTGGCTCAAATTTCGAGACGATACCGAGACCGAGACTTTGTCATAAAAGCCGAGACCGGTTCGAAACTCGAGACCTCATATTTCTCTGATGCTAATTAAAGCTAACTCCTACTGCAAAAAAATATCTGGCACATTGCCAAATATCAAGATAATAAAAATCATCCGAAATTTGGGCAAAAGGCCAAATACTGCAAACGTTCATTTTCACTTTCCTCTTACGAATTTACAACCTCAAACCTGTGGCCTTATTTGCAAATTCCATGAAGAACTGCATGGACATTGAAAATGTTGGCAGCGTTTAGAGGGTCTACGCATTTTTCACTCGAAAAATGTCTATGAACCAATTGAATATTCAAGGTATTTGCCGTTGCCATGCTTCAATAAATTTGTTTTGACTCAGAAAAATTTTAATTGTTTTGTTCGTTACAAAGCAACACCAACCCTTCCGTGTAAGGACAGGAGGTGATGCCTTGATGAGGGCCCATGTTCTGGTCTCCAACCTTTTACTGAAGTAGGCCTGTATGTTATTTGAGAAAGTTGAGAAGAGGCGAATCATAACTTTTTATTCTGAAACAAGCACAGTCGATGTAGGCGAGTGTATACAGCCCCAGCAACACTGGTCAAAACAACACAGTCGATGTAGGCGAGTGTATACAGCCCCAGCAGCACTGGTCAAAACAGCACAGTAAAGTGGTAACTCCACAGGAAAGGTTGCTTTCCATCATTCAATTTTTTGCCAAGCTATTTCGCCGTTTATATCATTTGCCAATGAAATCACAAAATTTTGAAGTTTTTTACTATCTACCACTTCCCTATTTCATTACATTCTTTTTGTTTTAATACTGGGCATCTGCACTGACATTAAAATTTCTTTGCCACATATTTCGTGTATTTTGGCTAACAAAGCTCTGCCATTTTTTGTAACGTTACCTACACCTTTCCTAGTTACTTTTCTCCTCACACGACAAGTGATTGGTTAAGAATTCACCAAAGATTTAGAATTAAGAAGAGATAAATTTAGAGATTTGAAAAAACGAAAGCACTACCTTGAATTTCAAAAACCAAATTTGTAACTAATTTTTCATCCATCCAAACTTGCTCACTCTGTCCAAAACAAGTTTTTTAGATGTTGCTCGTGATTCTGCAGTTGACGCAAAGAAAAACATATTTAGACATTTGCAGAAATTCTGCTGTTGACGCAAAGAAAAAACATATTTTGACATTTGCAGAAACTTTACAAGAATAAACATTCAATTTTATATTCTAATTATTTTTAAGAAGTCTCATTGGAATTTTTCTTTGTCTTACTGGTAAATTATCGCCTTACAAAATTTGACTTGAGACAGGTTATCTGATCGAAAATTTCGTGAATGATTGGTATTTAACCACAAATATGTCGGAAGTGTCAAAATATGGGATTGTTTAAAATGTTGATATTTGTACGTCAGCGCCGGATTTAGGGGGGGCCCCAAGGGGCCCGGGCCCACCAAAGAGGGCCCCCCACCATGTTCATGTGTTTAGCCATATGTGCGACATGTGCGTACCACTTCGTCATTTTTAGCGGGAAAAGTTTTTGTAGACACTATTAGTTATCGGTCGGCCAAGCAGCAGTATTTCACTTGAAGAACATTGGATGCTGTGACGAAACAACTATTACACTTATTAGTTTCCTGAAAGTCGGTCAGGTATCTGAATCCAGTGAATGCAAGGCCAAGTCACGTAGAACACGTTAGCTTACGTCTCTACTCGTTATTGGAAGATTTTGCGTCTGCCGTACTCAGATTTGCACGAGTCGCATATGAGTAGCATTGCTAAGATATGGCTACCATACGCCCTCTTTTTGAAGTATATGTCTACTTTTTTCATGAGAAATAAAATATTCTCTGAGGACATTCGAAAATTACTCCTTTTTGCATGCTTATTTTACATAGCTATAATCAGTGGTGTAACTAGAGCTTTGAGTCAGGGTGGAACACTTAGCTAAAAGGGGCGCACTGGCCACTATACAGGGCCCACTAGCCAACACTCGGTAAAAAAACGTGAGAACAGATGGTTAATCCGGATGTGGATAGCTATGCTAAAACCCTAAATCACCGGAAAATAATCCGAAAAACGCAAAAACAACAACTTACTGAAAACCAAAGGAATACTAAAACCGAAATATCACTTAAGGTGGCGGTCCGGGTTTCATATTTATATTGCCAGGGGGGCATTTCGGCATTTCGCCCCTCTACTCCCGTCAGTTACGTCACTGGCTATGATGTATTGTTTTTGTATGCAGTAAGCTGTTCCTACTTAACTGCAACAAGATAGGAGATGGTGGCGTAACTTAGTTTGTGGGAGGGCCTGCGAGTTTTCTAATTAATCTATATTGTGGTTGAGTTAATTCTCGGCTGAAAAGGCGGGAAGGCTTTCACATTAATCGTTACATAACAGTGGTAAATTTTTTTCAGTATCTCAATGACCTTGGCGTTAGAGTGCCGATTGCTGAGGCCATTATACTGTATTAGCTTTGCTGATGAACCGTGATACGTTGATCAGCGTGTTGTACATAACTTGGTGTAGTAACTTCTAGCAATTATAGCGAATCCAGGGGTGCAAAAATGCGGTCGCGCACTTGCGCTGCGCGATCAAAAACTAAATTATTTTGAAACTGAGTGAATTACGTGTGGTTGCATTTGCACAGTTTGCAAAGAACAGTGAAAAGACTATTGTGACTTTGAGGATATTGAGTTCCAAAAACGTATTTCTCGTAGCGTAACCAGATGACTATCACTTTATCGCGGCTTGCCACGGATGCTTCAATTGTACCCAGCTTCAAATTCATACTTCATGTCAATCGTCAAGCCAACTGTTGTTCTGAAACGTTTTTTTATGGAAATTCTTTGAGCGAATTCTGTTCACATTAAGACATTGCAATCCTTTGTGTGTGCTTTTATTGAGCAAGTTCAGAATATTGAGAAGTCACGAGCATCGGTTGTTGAGGTTGTATCGTGTTTCACCACTGTGAAGGCAAGGATTCAAGAGAGACAATCAGATGTACATATCAAGCCAAGTTGAATCAAAGTTGAATCAGCACTAAGAAAATTCAGCGAAGGCAAGGATCACGACTGTGATTTATTCATGTCAGATGTGCCTGTATTGTACAAGTCTTGTGTTTCACATCTGGTTAAATGGACCACTTTATTTTCTAAATTTAAATGCTTTGACTAGATTCCTCCGTTTGCAAATAACTAATTGGGAAAAGGATGAAACATGTGAGTAGTATCTGTTTGATAGGAACGTTTCTACTGATGAAGCTGAAGTAAACTATTTGACAAATACCAAAACTTGTTCGAGTTTTTGCAACTTGAAAAAAGGCAAAATATTTTGCAACTTGCAATACCATTAAACGCTTCAATAACTGATAAAGATCGCACAATTTTTATTTCAACGTTATGGCTCTTTATGCTATGAGTAGATAGCAACAGACAGTTCGTGCGCCATTTCCGACAGACAGTTCGTGTGCCACTGTCTGTTGCTATCTACAAGGGGGAATTAATCGATTGTTCGTTTCAGAGCAAAATTCTTTCCTCATGACCCTGCTTCTGCTTTCAATCACAGCCGTGAGCTAGTGTATTTATTCGATCTGGAAGAATGATTCGTTTGTCGTCATTGGCAGAAAGGGCAACCTAATTGACAGTTTCTGTGAAGATTTCATGTAGCCGACTTCTGATTACGTTCATTGTTCTCCGCTGTTCTTTGCCATAGAAAAGACAATTTTTATATCCAACGCTTCATTAAAATCCCAGCTCTATTTACCGTCAAGCGTTCAAGCTCTTTCAGTCAAGCGTTCAAACGTTTATGGGACTTTACGCGCCACGTTCATCAGCATACAACGTCATAAGTTCAAGTTCCTGTTTCGTCGCCTCGCCTTTCTCTCATTGTCAAAGCGTCTGACCAGTCAGGTGGAACATTACGCCACCTCACGAGGGTGCTCAACGGTGTTTCGTGCAGTTGGTATCAGTCTCAGGGGCAGTTTGTGCGATTAGGTTTGCTTGTGCTCAGTAGGCTAAGAATGGTTCCTTAATCTGTAAAAAAATTTGTGCATTCAGAGTTATTCATAGAGATTGAGTATTCATTAGTTGTAGTTAACCTCTGAACGCAAAAAGATCGCACAGAGCTAATAGGTTTAAGACTGTGTAATCTTTGTTTCTATTTTAAGGTAAGGATCGCTTTTACTTTTGTTTGTAATGGTTTGGTTGGTTTGCTGCTCTGTGTTAACCCAGTTCAAGCTGTTTGTAGGTGTTGAATTTTTTGTATTGTGCATTTGGATTAATTCATAGCAAAGTAACAGAGCTAACTTTCAAGTCTTTGGTGTTTAGCATGTAGAGACATTCGAATGTTACAAGTAGGTATTGTGGCAGTCCTCTTCTAAAGAAGAAGACCACTACACATTTAGGACAATTCCGCAAGAGCACTGGTCCATACGACTGCGTCCAAGTTAACAATTAAGAAACCTGGACCCGCCGGTCTAGCTCGACATCGCTCAGTTTATCACAATAATATTGTATTCACTCATGGTTTTATTAATACAACCTTAAGCACTGCGATTATCTATCACAACAGGGGTTCATAATATACTTTGACATATACCCGCTTTATTACAAGTAATCAAGGGTTGATGCGTAGTTCTATTATATCAAGAGAGTGAGAGAGAGTAACCCATTTTTTAAGCAGTTGCACTACGACCTGCTGAATTGGTCAGAACTTCGGTGATTCCGTTAGTCTAACCGTTCTGGAATAATAGCTGATTACAAGTGTATTCTGGTTCACGAATTTACCAGACCCCACAACTTCGCCAACTATCTATCCGTCAATTTGGTTTGTTCCAGTTTGGTAAGCCCACTACTGGCTTAAGGAAAAAGCTTGGTAAGCCCACTGCTCCATTGAACTGAGCAGTGACAGAGGTACATATCAATTTTATCGTGTATTTTCATTGGTTGATTCCCAGCTCGCCGTCCTTGCAGTCACGCATTGACCGCGTGCGTCTAGCGCGATCGAGCGTGTGTGATGTCACTTTTCTAGGAATGAAAGCCATTCGAAATCATTAGCAATTTCGATTACAATTTTTATCATGGTTTAGACTACGTTTTTCAGTGTTACGTTATAAGGCTTTTGGTTACTCTCTCTTAGCATTATTGTACAGTAAATGCGTAAGTACAATTTCTACAATAAATAATGTCTTCAGTGTTCAGCTTCATTTGGCTTGCCGTGACTTCGTCAGCAAACTTCTGAATTGTTTTCTTCAATTAGTTTTCTTCGGTGATCAGCGTCTTCTTTTGTTGTTATTTCAGGATCACATCACAAGTCGTTTCATGTTGAGGAGCAAAAACGAACTCAACATTCCTCTCCGCTCCATTTGGTTGAAAACGTCGGTATCTTTCCATGAAAGTTGAATACATAAAGTAAATGAAGGAGATTAAGTCTTCAAAAGTTCTTCATTGAAAATTCCATGGTTGGAATGGTTACTTTCTGAAGGGCGGTCTTCGAATAGGATCAAAGAAGTTGTCTTTGTGATTGAACTTGCATTAATACCAAAAGAAATTGATTGAAAAAGATTCAAGACGTTTTTGCGGAACTTTGTTCGATGTCGTCAAGACGTTATCTTGATTATCGTTTTGATATAATAGAATAAACTGGGACAGGTACAACTTGAGTTGTTATATTATTAGCGTGTTCAACTCGATAGGTAGGTTCTTCACTTAATATCATAATTCCTGCAAACAGTAGGATAATACCTCCTACAATGCTTGCGGCAATGATAATGATCTTTATAGGTTCAGATACCAAACCTATTCCTTTGTCGACAAAATTAGTTACTAGGTCAGCTCCTTTGTCAACAAGAACCGATCCGAGTTGAATAACATTACCTATTCCTTCATTGAAATCCTCAATTCCTAGTTCAGGAACTGTTATAGGAACAAAATGATATGTGAAGTTATAAACTTCAACAGGTTGTATAGGGGAGGAGCAAAAACGAACTCAACAGTATCTTTTGTTTCTTCTGATGGTAGTAATCGCAAAAAAGCTTGTTCACAATGGTTAAGATACTGTTGGGGTATGGTTGTGCTTAGCCACTAGCTCTCTAGTTTGGTTATGTTAAATTTTCGCTGAAATCAATTAGCTAGACAAAATGTTGAGAAAAAAAGATAAGTAACAATTTTTGTCAAAGAAAACTGCATGGAAGTGTTTAGTGTTTTTAATAATGTGAACTGTAAGACCTTGAATGTATCATGTACATCAGGGGTCACCAACCTTTGTGAAACAGATCTATTAGTAATGTCCGTACAAACAAACAGGATAAGTTTCAACATGTTGGAAGGTAAGTTGGTCTCATTGCAATTTTTTCGGTTGTTTACGCAACTATTGATGAGTGGTTGATATTGTTGACTTTAATGGATTCCGCAATAGGGTGTTGTGGGGAAAAATGGTTGAAAAAACAAACAGAAACTGCAAGTTGATCTTGCTTCAACGTTTAAAATTATGTTTTCAGCTCAGTGTAAAATATTTGGCAGTAAAAAAGTTAAGCAGCTCGGTCTCTCTTTTACAGAAATTTTGGAAAGATGCTATAATATTCAACACATGCTGCAGGATGAAGACATTGCTAATGAGTGGGAAATTATCTGCTGTTTATTTCACAATTTGATAGATTTGTGTGTAGAGATTTATTTGTTTGTAAATTGAACTTAGAGCTTTCTTAGTGTGCTAACAAATATAGCAGAGTCAAGGAGTCTTTTCAAGTCAACTTGAATTTCATTGTGTTGAAACCAGGGGTGGGCCTAGAGATTATTTTTGTCGCCTGAAAACGTAATGTGTTGGCTAACCAGGTCAAAGTTCAGGAGCCTTAACAGTCACCTGAACTCTGTTCATTGTACTAGCAACTTGGGTCAAAGGCCAGGAGCCTTAAAAGTCAACTGAACTCTGTTCATTGTACTAACAACTTGGGTAAACTTCAGGGGTTATTTTTCTCACCTGAAAACGTATTGTACTAGCAACTTGGGTCAAAGGTCAGGAGCCTTAAAAGTCAACTGAACTCTGTTCATTCAAGTTTCTGTTTTTTGGTTGTTATTATGTTGCATGCTTTAATGTATTTGAAATAAAGATGTGCTTGCTTTGCTGTGTATCAGTTTGAGCTTTGTCCAATAATGGGTACCTCACCACCCTGAGTGTTTTTGAAAAAAGCAAACATTCAAGGGTTGATGTTCGTTTGTGACAAATGCACTTTCGTCAAAAGCATAAACATGCTGCTCAGGTCTCGCTTACGCTTTAAACCCCAAAATTTTCAGCCACAAATTCAGCATGTTTCATCTCTGCTAATTTTTTTAAGAGATTTTTAAATGATTCTTCAGAAATATTTAAATCTTCGCTGAAGTGTTTCGGTTTTAAAGTGTAAATTATTTTTACCTTTTTTGTCTTTGAGCCTTGTAGTATTTTTCTGATCATAACTTCTGCTTGCTTAGAGTTAAAAATTGCCGTAACGATTACATGTTTTGTTGCGCCATACATTTCTTGCACTGTTTGTATGTCAGATTCAGAAAGTATATTGTTCTTGTTTTCGATACTGAATCCAGGCTTATAAATTGTCTGCACAATGCTGTCTTTGTCTTCAGTATTGTGAAACAGTCCGATGCAGTGATCAATTTCGTGAACAGCGATTGAAAATAAGTTGCATTTCCCATCCCAGCGATTGAAAATAAGTTGTATTTCCCAAGAGAAAATAAGTTGTATTTCCCAAGAGTTTGGGAGAATAAAAAAATTACTATAATTCATCATTAATTTGTTATTTCCACAAGAAATCTCTCTCCCATGAATGGGAGAGATAATTTTTTTGTTAATTTTGATAATTTTTTTTAAGTTAAATAAAAATTTTACCTTATAATAAATGGTTACTTTAAAATATTTGGAAGATGTTGCAAAACGGAATAATATTCGAGGTTATTCAAAACTTCGAAAAGAAGATCTGAAGACGCTTCTGAGAAATCGTCTTCCAAGGATGGTTTATGAAGAAATCATGGGAAGTGGAACCATAAGAAGTTTGCTTGACGATGACATTCCAGAAATGAGTCAACAACCACTTCAACCAATACAGTATGTTCCCCCACCAAAAAAAGAAGGGGTCACACGACAAATGGGAAGGTGGCTTGATTGGTTGACAAGGTTTGTTCCAGAGCCTGTGAAAAGACCAATCAACAACGCTTTCAACGCTTTCAAGAAAAAAGTTATGAGCTTGTTTCCGAAACAATCAAAGTTTGAGGAAAGCAAAAGGTCAGCTTTGAAAGGGTTTGTGGAAGAACATTCTATCAAAGCGACAAATCAAACCTTTGACCCCAAGAGGTTTTTGATGGTTGTAAAACAAACGGCATTGGAAAAATTCCAGAGCCAGACAAAGGTAAGACATGTTCTGAAAGCAAGGATGGAAAACGTTTCACCGACAGATGGGAGTTCAATCGTTGAAATTCGAAATTTCCAATCCAAAACGGCGATTGTCTTGGAATCCACCAACTTGGATGAACTCTGAACTGAAACAGTTGAACAAATTTTGGAAAACATTGCAGTTTTTCAGATGAGTAGATCTGGGTGGGCGTGTCACTCGATTGTCAGTCTTGAGATTCACACGGTGAAATATAAACCCTTGAGGGGAGGCACTTACATTCCTCTTCCAAAATTTCTAGCAAGTAAGAAAGCATTGATCAATATGAAATTTAAAAGTGAGAAGCGGAGGAATGAGGATGTTCAATGCTTTATATTATGCATCGCAAGGGCGTTGAATCATGTTAAAGATCATCCTGAAAGGATTACAAGGCAATTGGAAAAACAGGCTGAAACATTAAATTTTGATGGAATAAGTTTTCCAATAAAATTGAAAGATATAAAGAAATTTGAACAACAGAATCCACAAGTTTCTGTTAATGTTTTGGGATATGAAGATAAAAAGATATTTACTTTACATATTTCAGAGATGGCTGAAAGAGAACATGAAGTAAATCTTCTGTTGCTTGAGGATAAACATTTTGCTCTAATCAATGATTTATCATGGCTTTTGAGCCATCAAATGTCAAATCATAAAGAAAAACGGTTTTTCTGTCTGAGATGTCTTAATTCGTTCACAAAGAAGCAAGTTTTGGACAAGCACAAAGAAAGTTGTAAAAAACATGACTGTGTAAAACTTAGAATTCCAGAAAAGGGTTCGATTCTCGAGTTTAAAAACTTTAAGCATTCAATGCATGTTCCGCTTGTGGTTTATGCAGATTTTGAATGCCTGACGAAACCAATCGAAAGTTGCAAACCGAATTAGGAACACTCATATACAGAACAGTATCAAAAGCATGAACCCTCTGGATTCTGCTTTAATATTGTCTGTGACGGGAAAAAACTACAGTAAAACCAGTTTTGTATACTAAAAATCCGGGGATGAAAATATTGGTGAAATATTTTGTAAACATCTAAAAAACGAAATTGATAAAGTTTGGACATCGGAAGTAAAACCGATGATAATGAATGAAGAAGATAAAGCCAACTTTGAAACTTCTACGAATTGCTGGATCTGCCGAAAAGATTTTGAAGAAGGTGAGGTAAGAGTTTGCGATCATTGTCATTTCACTGGAAAATACAGAGGCGCTGCTCATCAAAAATGCAACGCACTTTTTAGAAAGCCTAAATTTGTTCCAGTGTTTTTTCATAATTTGAGTGGTTACGCTGCTCATTTGTTTGTGAAAAATCTTTACTCAATGGGTGAAGGAAATATCGATTGTATTCCTAATACGGAAGAGAAATACATCAGTTTCTCAAAAAGTATTCAAGATGAAGAAGGAAAATTAAAGTATAAACTTCGTTTTTTAGATAGTTTCAAATTTATGGCGAGCAGTCTGGATAAACTTGTAAATAATCTAAAACCAGAACAATTTAAAAACGTAAAAAAACATTTTGATGTAAACTTTGATATGTTGTTGAGAAAAGGAGTTTTTCCATATGATTGGTTTAACTCCCTTGAGAAATTAGATGAAACGCAACTCCCACCAAAAGAGACGTTTCATTCAAAATTAAATAATTCCAATATTGCAGATGATGATTTTGAGCACACCCAGCAGGTGTGGGAACATTTCAAGATGACAACTTTTCGTGAGTATCACGATCTGTATATGAAATTAGATGTGTTATTATTAACAGATGTCTTTGAAAACTTTCGAAGTGTTTGCTTGAAAAATTATGGGCTTGATCCTTGTTGGTATTTCACTGCCCCAGGATTGGCCTGAGATGCATGTTTAAAGAAAACTGATGTAAAGCTTGAATTGCTGAATGATGGTGATATGTTGTTAATGATTGAAAAAGGAAGTCGTGGTGAAGTCTCTATGATTCCGAAACGATATGCGAAGGCTAACAACAAGCATATGAAGGATTTCAATCTGGAAGAAGAATCGAAATTTATCCAGTGTCTTGATGCTAACAATCTTTGCGGTTGGGCTATGTCACAGCCATTGCCTGTTGGAAACTTCAAGTGGATGTAAGAAAGTCATTTGGAAAACTGGCGAGAAATTCCCTCCCAGGAAGGTTGCGGATGTATCCTTGAGGTTGATCTGGAGTATCCGAAAGAACTTCACAATCTTCACAACGATTATCCTCTCGCACCAGAAAGGATTGTTGTGAATAAAGTTGAAAAACTTATTCCAACTTTACGAAAGAAGAGCAAGTATGTTCTCCATCATCGGAATCTCAAACAATATCTTGAGATGCGGATGAAGATCACGAAAATTCGCCGTGGGATATCATTCGATGAAGATGCATGGTTGAAACCTTACATCGAGTTGAACACAAAGCTTCGAACAGAAGCTTACAGCGAGTTTGAGAGAGATTTCTTCAAATCATGAACAATTCAGTGTGTGGAAAAACAATGGAGAACATCCGAAACAGGGTGGACTCCGAACGGATGATAAATCAGCTGAAAAGCTTGTTTCGAAACCGAATTATGAACGAACGACAATCTTCACTGAAAATCTCATTCCAATGCACATGAAGAAGACAGAACTTGTTTTCAACAAGCCAGTTTATCTTGGAATGTCAATCCTCGATATCTCAAAAACTCTGATGTATTATTTTCATTATAACTACATCAAGAAAAAGTATGGACCAAAAGCGAAATTGCTCATGACTGGTACGGATTCTTTGATGTATGAAATACATACAGAAGACCTCTTCGAAGATATCCGAAAACACATCAGAGAAAAGTTTAATACCTCCAACTTTGAGAATTCAAAACTTCCGAGACTTAACAAAAAAGTCCCTGGCATGTTTAAGGACGAGGCTGGTGGGAAGATCATATCTGAATTTGTTGGACTGCACGCCAAATCATATGCCTTTGATATGGACGGTGATGAATTAAAAAAATGTAAAGGTGTGAAAAAATATGTTGGAAATAAAGAAATAACATTAAACGATAATAAAAAATGTTTATTTTCAGGAAGACAACAGCTGAGACCATTGTCTGAGACCAATGAATGTGATTCGGAGTCATCATCACGAAGTTTTCACAGAGCAAGTCAACAAAATCCCTTTGTCTGCTGATGATGACAAACGAATAATCCTTCCAGATCGACAAAATACATTAGCTCCAGGCTTTCAAGGATGAGGACAGACAGAGAGGCGCAAGGGAAGGCAGAGGGACCCTGGGAAAGACATGGGGTCCTGAGGTGGGGAATTCCTATTTTATTTTTGGGAAGGTAGACGCTTCACCCATGAAAAGGAATCCAATCACGCCCTCCCCTTCTTAGATGTGTTGGTTGAAAGACGTGACTCTGAATTTTCAACATCAGTCTACAGGAAACCTACCTTCACTGGACAGTATCTACACTGGAATTCCTTCAGCCCCAACAAACGGAAAATCAATTTAATCGGCACTTTGGTACACAGG
>Ga0210059_1002499_pt1 | contig 28877 bp, 27 predicted proteins | sample Ectturendosymbi2_FD_188042 | JGI IMG/M metagenome (GOLD analysis project Ga0210059, IMG submission 188042) | Ecteinascidia turbinata endosymbiont from Florida, USA - Sample 2 (SPAdes) (version 2) | ecosystem: Host-associated > Tunicates > Ascidians > Unclassified | place: Key West, Florida...
GCCAAGGTGGCCTAAAAGTCCTCCACTTATGACGTCACTCACAGACAACCTGCACCCCCCAAGCAAAAAATTTTTTTTCGAGTCTAATCTACTAGACTTGCCACGTTTTTTGAGATTTTCGCCGAGTCGCTAGAGCGAACAGGAGCGGAGATATTCATCCGCAAAGCCACGTTTGAATCAGCTGCTTTTTGTGAACCGCTTGAATTAACCCGGCAGCCAAAGTGTTAATTCGAAATTAAAATGTAATCATTACTGGTACCGGTTGCATACTTTAACCTGTTGCATGCTAACACCAAATATGTTCATGACTGTTCTTCTCTTCACTCCCCTCATTTATCATGCCGAAAAAAGGGCCAATAAACTATCTGCATTTTAGCTGTTCTACTTCACTCCATTTATAACGCTGAAAAAGGGCCAATAAGCTACCTGCGTTTTAGCTGTTCTATTTCACTCCCTTTATTTATCACGCTGAAAGAAGAGCCAATAAGTTATCTGTAGTTCTAAACTGGGGCATACCATAACCTGAATGAATAAACACTTTCTTACATACATAAGTGCATTTACAATCAAAGAAGTTTAACCCTTTTTATGTGCCAGTATTTTTTCATTATGTGTGGCAATCTGACAGCATGGTATTTGTAACTAAGGTTTTTTTAAAAGATAAGTATTTGATAGTTTTTGCATTAGAATGAGCCGTGTAACTTATTAAATTACAGTGTGATCTATATACAGATCAGCCACTAATGCCCACTTTGACAGTCACAAATTAGGGGTGCGACCTACACATGAGAATATACGGTAGCTAAAATTTTCAACCATGTTTGAGCTTTTTTTGAACAAAAACATAACAAGTTAACAGGCTTTTGAAACAAAGTTGTAGATTGGGTGCATGCAAGATTGCTTCAGCTGTTTAAGTAAAAACTGATATTAGATGTGAACTCAATCTATTTTGCAACAGAAATTCGTGTCAGCGATAGATTCAAATAAAGATGGTGAACTGGATGCAGCAGAGTTTGTGCACTATTTGCATGAACATGAAATGAAGCTACAGCTCATGTTCAGGAGGATCGATCGTGATAAAGATGGTAAAATATTTCTTTTCATACAAAGAACATGTTTTGCTAAGGCTAGTATACACTGATGCTAGGCAGAGCTTGTAGCTAGCAATGTGTTATTGTAAGATAAAAATCTTCAATGTTGTATAAGAAGCAACAAAGCAAACATATATGGATTTCCATAAAATTTAACAGTATGTTCTGAAAACAAATGGTGTTATCATCAGCAAAAATTAAGTGAATATAAACCACAAGATAACTGTTTGTGAGTGTGTGAAAATAAAAAAAAACACTTGAGGCTTAGTATATAGTTAACACTTTAAGAGCCGGGGTACGGTATATTCGTACTTTGATTTCAGCCTAAAACCAGCAGTTGTCAGTTGCCTTACCAACGCCCTAGCTCCTCCGCCGATTGCGCTAGAGAGCTGTTCAAGGGCTGAAACAGATTGGACAGTCTTCTAGATTGCACTTTTAAAAAAGTTTTTTGGGTGGGGGTTGCAGATTTTGTGTGAGTGACGTCATAAGTGAGGTAATTTTTGCGCCATTTTGGCTCGTGTTGCCTGGCCTAGGGTTCAACTGCTAGGCCAAAGTATTTCGCTGAAGTTTTCATTGGAAACTAGGCTTGAGTCCGAGTCTTTTGAGCCTTTGATCAACTTCCTAGCGTTTCTGGTTCAAAAGTTATGATCTTAAATAAACAAATTGATTAACACTTGGAGAGCCGCCTGGTTTCAGCAATTTTCGCAAAAAAAACAGCAGTTTTCGGTTGCCTTACCAACGTCCTAGCTCCTCCACCCGTTGCGCTAGAGAGCTGTTCAGTGGCTCAAACGGATCGCCCAGTCTAGTAGATTGCACTCGAAAAAAAATTTTTTGCTTGGGGGTTGCTGTTTTTTTTGAGTGACGTCATAAGTGGAGGACTTTTTGGCCACCTTGGCCCACTTTGCCTGGCCCTGGGCGCCAACCGTTAGGTGGTAGTATTTCGCTGAAGTTTTTACTGGAAACTAGGCTACAATCCGAGTCTTTTGATACTTTGGATGACCTGCTGGGGTTTCGGGTTCAAAAGTTATGATGGAAGTTAGTAAAAATATTTGACTAATTAGCTAATTAGATAATTAATTAATTTGTTTATTTTAAATCATACGTTTTGAACCAGAAACGCTAGAAAGTCAATCAAAAGCTCAAAAGACTTGGACTCGAGCCTAGTTTCGAATGAAAACTTCAGCGAAACACTTTGGCCTAGCGTTTGGGCCCTAGGCCAGGTAACATGAGCCAAAATGACCCTAATACTACTTCACTTATGACGTCAGTCACAAAAAATCTGCACCCCCCAACCAAAAAATTTTTTTTCGCGTGCAATCTACTAGACTGGCCGATCCGTTTGAGCTCTTGAACAGCTCTGTAATGTAATCGGCGGAGGAGCTAGGGCGTTGGTTAGGCAACCAAAAACTGCTGTTTTTTAGGCTGAAATCCAAGTTCGAATATCACGTAGGTCGGCTCTCAACGTGTTAATTATCTAATTAACTAATTAGTCAAAAATTTTTACTAACTTAGATCATAACTTTTGAACCCTAAACCCCAGCAGGTCATCCAAAGTATCAAAAGGCTCGGATTGTAGCCTAGAATCCAATAAAAACTTCAGCAAAATACTACCATCTAACGGTTGGTGCCTAGGGCCAGGTGAAGTTGGCCAAGGTGGCCAAAAAATCCTCCACTTATGACGTCACTCACAAAAAACTCGCACCCCCCAACCAACATTTTTTTTCGAGTGCAAACTGCAAGACTTGCCGAGTCTTTTGACATTTCAACCAGGTCTGTAACCCGTACAGAAGCAGAGATATTCCCGCGCAAAGCCACGTGCGAATCAGCTGTTTTTTTGCAAACCACTTGAATTAACCTGGACGTCAAAGTGTTACTAGAACACAATACATTTACCAAGAGAATTGATTAATTATGACCAGTCTGTCAGCCACAAGGTACAGCTTGAACACCTTATGTATCACATGTCTATTGTCTATAGACATACTTGGAAAGTATTCCACCAAGCACTGGAATGGTGCATAAATAGATGTGTTGCTAACTCACAACAACGACGTCAATCAGGATTAAAGCTGGATTAACCCAGCATTAGGCCTCCCAACCAAGGTCCTTACAGCCATACAGCTTTCGTTCCTGGCAGCCTTTCTGCCCTTCTCTATTGGTGCAATGAGTTGATTTTTCTTCAGACAAACTTCCAACAAAGTACCTAGCAATATTCAGCGATTTCTCTTCATAGCTTTCATACAAAAATGTACCTTTCAAGAAAATAAGACTACAGCCAGTTTCTAATCGATTAATATAAAATCATAGATATATGTAGCCTTGTTGCCATTCATAAATTACAGATATACATAGGCTGTTTTCCAATCAATTCATAAATCATATATATACGTAGGCCAGTTTCCAGTCGATTCATAAATCATAAGGAAATCAATTTCACGTAACACTATGCATCCTTAGTCCTAAAGTCTAAAAGCAATGCGTACCATAGATATATCGGTCTGGCTGATATTATCGGTCAATATTTGGGTTTTACTGATATATCGGTATCGGTCAAAATGGCCTCAATATCGGCCTCATGGAGCACGTGTCAGCCGTCGCAGCCACAACCAAAGCATCATCATTAATCAGATTCATCAAAAATCATAGCAATATATTGAAATTGCTAAAACTTCAAAATTTTAGCTCAGAAATCCTGATTTTTGAAGTTTTTGAAAAAAAGGTAAGGCATGAAACACCTATTGACAATGAAGCAGAAAACAAAATTTAAAAATTTTGGAAATATCAGTTATCGGCTATCGGTGCATGAATGGCCGATATATTGGTATCGGCCCCATAAAATCTGTATCAGTCGATCCCTAATGCTTACTGGTAAATGTCGAAAGGCTAAAACAAGAGAAAGCAAGCAAACTGAAGTGGTGGCTATAGCTCAGTGGTAGAGTGTCAACCTCTGAATTGAAAGGCGTGTTTGACCCACAGCCACTTAGTGAGTTGCTGTGGTGCTCCTTAGGCATGAGCATCCAATTACCCCAGCAAGAGGTGAAATGCAGGCTTCAGCCTGCTGTCACAAATTGAAAAAAACTTTGTTTGCTCTTTCTTTCAGCACATTGTTTGGTGTATGTCAAAATACTTTTCAAAACTTGTTGGTTTTTCTTAGCAATTTGAGTGCATTGCAATGACGGTGAGCCCATTCCAAAACTAAAATATGTTATGTAGGTGATCAAGTGCATTGTTTTTGGTTGTAAATCAATTTTATCACATTTGAAGTCTATATGACTTCAGCCTAAATCCAACTGTTTGCACGTGTCTTTGCGCTGGCATAACTCCACCGTCAATTGTGCTAGAGCACGGGTAGGCAGTTAGCGACCCGTGGGCCAAATGTGGCCTGCCACATCATTTTCCGTCGCTCTTGGAAGCATTCAGGAAAATCCTTCAAACCTAATATTTCTTCCAATTTATGACCACTTGAAATGAGACTTGCTTCTTGCTAGTGAGGCAACAGGGCAATTACCACCCCGAAGTTTTTAAAAACATGTTTAGTTGTAAGGTACAATCATTTTCCCTGAAAATATCAGATAGTTGTGTCCCTGCCCATAATGTAGGCCTACGGGCGACACAACAGAAAACACTCAGCGTACTGCATAACTTTTCACCTTACTGCTCACTGGAAACCAACCTTATGACTTATTTTGCTGCTTCTCTGAAATTATCCACTCATACCTTGACACACAATTACCCAGAGCCACAAAAATTGTTTGAGGGGTTCAAAAGGGTTCCGATATTTGTTTTTTTAATGAAGTAGAGAGGAAAATTTAGATTTGAACAAATATGTTGTTACAAAGAGCAATAGACTAGACAGGCCTTTTGCACTCAATTTCTAGTAACTTTGCATGGTTGAACACCAGAAACTTTAGAGTTCTGTAGCATCAAACAACAACGTCGCCATCATTGTGCCATAAACATTTAAATGTCACAATCACATCACTGGCCATCTTCAGCGTGGTAACCACAGCACAGAGTTGTAAGTTGGGCCGGGCTTTTCAGTTCGGGCTGGGTTCAGACTTAAATTGGTCAAAATGTTTCAAGCCTGCATACAAAATTTTGTTTGCAACGACAGACACTTTTGTCACCAGTTACTGTTGAAGCAATCGAGTTGATTAAATCTTCAATAAAAATGATTAATTGCGAATTATTTTGTCATGCTGCTTTGGTATGGCACCAATACCCCACAAAGTGCATATCCTGACTCACTCGGTACATTTGACTTTCGGGCCTAAATCAGGCTTCAAAAATAAATGTCAGGCTCAGGCTTGTGATTTTGCATTGGGCATCAACACAAAACCCATTTGCAACTCTGCCACAGTGTGAAGCAAAAATAGCAATGTATGCATTTTCCAATTCAATTTGTTAAATAATAATAAGCAACATTAGCTGTGATAATTAGGCTGGATAATGCTTTTTCAAATAATAGCACCAGCAAGATTTCATAAATCTTGGTTATTTTGAAAAAAAGTATATCCAACAACAACATACAAACTCTCACCCTTGAAAATCGCATCTCAGTCCCCTAAAAACATTGTTTCAGACCCCCAGGGTTCTGGTCTAGCAGTTGGGCCCTAGGCCAGGTAACATGAGCCAAAATGGCCATAAACATACCTCACTTATGACTTCACTCACAAAAAAACTCGAAACCCAAAACCAAAAAATTTTTTTTTCATTGCAGACTTGAAGACTTGCCGAGTCTTTTGAGGGCTTGAACGGCTCTCTGGCACAATTGGCTGAGGAGTTATGCCGTTGCTAAGACACATGAAATATGCTTGATTTTAGGCTGATTACAAAGTATGATATATTCGTAACCTGGCAGCGGAACATGTTAACCTTAAGGGAACACTTATGGGACTAGATGTGTTTTCTGAAAAAATGGGCTAGATGCCAGGTAGTTTATGAGACTTTACTGTGTTTATGCCAGTTTCATAAATCAGCTTGCAATGGAAGTTTAAGCAAGGGCTTCAACTGTTAAATCTGCTATCTCGTCATAGTTATCAAGAAAAAATTACAGCTAGTATACAACAGATTCCAGATCTGTATTGGTACATAGCGTAGTATCTGTCCCATAAATAATCTGTCCCACATTTTGAAGTGTCAGTGTGTAACTTTCAGCAGATTAAAGTTCAGTTATAATTAAGTGAGTCTGGTTTAAATTGTGAGGGGTTGTGCAAACTTTGAATTCTTAGATTGATAGATCTCTGGTTCCTGACTTGTGATAATGGAGGGTATTCTGTTTGGCATGTTGACATGTTTGCTATTTAATGCAATTTAGTGAATTTGCTTAGTGCGGATTTAGTCAGTATTATGTTGTGTATCAGAGCAGATTTTGACTTCTTCAGAATGAGTCTAGAATGCTCTTGGTAATTTATATGTTCAATCAAGTACATACTAAATATTTCATGAACTTCCGTTTTGTAGAAAAATATTGTAATTCCAAATTGTATTCACTTAGAAAAAGTTTCAGAACTTTTGTGCTAGATCACTGAAAGGTGAATTCTTAAAGGATTGAAAGGATGCTGTGTTTCAGGAAAACTTACGTATGATGAGATTGAAGAGGCAATGCAATCTGTTGGGCTAGAGGTCACAACAGAAGAGGCAAAACGGATCTGCCAACGGTTTGTAAAATGTTGGTAGTACCTTTTCACAAAGTTTTTGACAACTAATGTGGTGCTTCATCCTTTGTCTGCATATACTTGCCTCCTGTTCAGGATGTTTTGCTATTTTAATGCAAGTAAACATACATATTTTGGGTCCGAATGCTTGTGACATGTATGATATTCCCTTACCTTTTTTCTGTTTTGCAATGCAGTTGCACCATAGCATTGCATGTAACAATACGTATATATACAGGGTGTCCCAGAAGTTGCGCACCATATAATAATTTGTTTTTTTATGTTTCAGATTTAATTAGATATGGGTGAGCTAGCAATACAAGAAAGAGTTAAATTGGTTATGTTTGAAAAAATTGGGGCGACATACTGTTCTGTAGCTGAAGAATTCAACCGCATTCATAAAAATCTGCATGGTGCGTGACTTCTGGGACACCCTGTATATATATACATGATTGTGCCATGTTTAACATAAGCATTTTTGTATATATGCTAATTAAAGCCTTTCTTATTATTGAGTTATTTTTGAACGCTGTTTCGCTTTTTTGTTTTATGCGTTTTCAATTCTATTCCATATTCTTCATTTTTAATGCATGTTTCAAAAATTGTAACCACTTTTTCAACACTGTTCATTTTTTCATGATAACATTTTCATTTCTCAAGAAAAACTTGTTGTTTTTTCGTATTCACACTGTCAATAAAGTAACAATTAACAAACAAAAGTAACAATTACTGTTGTATACTTCTAAGTCTTAAAACTGTATTTGACCTAAGGCCATTATGAAATACTATCCAAACAAAAGTTGAAATCCTCCCATTTTGACAGTAATTAAGGTAAATTACTTTTGAATGTTTAAGTTTTTAACAGGTTTGATCTGATTCTCAAGCATCCATGCCCAACTGAAATGCTTTCCCGTAAACTTGTGCTGGCAACAAGAAGAATGGATGTGTTTAATGTCATTAAATGTGTATAGCCTGAGTTGATACTATTCGATATGTATACATATATTGCATATGAGTGCACGTTTTGTGTAAAACGACACATATCCTTAAGCAGAATGGACAAGGATGGCACATCAACTGTGGATCTTGATGAATGGGTTCAACATCACTTACTTCATCCTTCTGCAGACATAAAAGATATTGTTTCTTACTGGAAACATGGAATGGTAATAAGTTTGAACACTAAACAAGCTTAGTTTTGAATTATTGTTGCATTCGCTAATCTTTTCCTGAGGATACAATTGAACAAAAGATGAAGGGTAATGCACCATGCTGTTGTGGAGCTGTCATGGAAACTGGTAATGTCCTGACGTAATATTTAAAGTGAGGTAATGCTCTGTCATGGGTGTAACAGGTTCTCTTGTAGTCGGTCGGTTGTCTGCCTTTGTAGTTTTTAGTGATTCAAACACGCCCGTACTAAAACAGTTCAGTTTATTGGGATAGGTAGAACTTGCTATAATCCTGTGGGAAACAGTTGCATAAGCACTTACACCAAATTTGAGGTCGATTTACATGATGTAGAAAAAGCACTGTCACTGCTTGGAAATCGCTTGATAAGTTTTATTTTTATAAGCATAGTAGTTAGTTTTTGAAACGTTTTTCTCCAGTGTGCGATGCAGGAATTCTTAGACTATTTGGATTCTGCTGAACATACCAGAATATTAAGCTTACTACTTTATTTTACTTCGTTTTTCTGCTTTGTATGACGTTTTTTGACGAGAATAACTTGTTTTGCAGGTCCGAGTAGACCCTGTAGCCGAACAAGAGTTGCAAATTTACGTATGTTCACAGCGGCTCAGTTCATGCAGACATAACGCAAATGGTTGTGAGGGAGATACCAACGTTGCACACGATATATTATGCGTAAGACTGTCGCAGCCAAAGCTGTAGTATGCAATATTTACGAATAGTCGAATCATAGCGAGCGTTAAGAGGGAAGGTAAATTTATTAAATAAAGAAAATATGAAGGGCTGGACGTAAATGCGTAGCTTCGGTAGAGGAAGTTGCAACTGTCGTGAATTGTTCTTCATAAGATATATGATCCGTTTCAGCACAGATCAGTAGCAAAAGTAGCAAAGGATAAAATGACCGCAACATTGTAGTTTGGTTGAGATACTGCTGGAGTTGCTACTTGCTTGAGATTGGTGTTTTTTCATTATGAGAGTGGGAGCAGTTTGCAGTTGTGTTGTCAGAGTGCTTGACTAGACATTCGTGGTATAAGTGCTTTATTGAGCTTGGCGTTAGACATCAGGCAGTCAACCGTTAAAGAAATGATCATCACCTCGTTATTAGTTTAGTACCGTACACACGGTCGCCAAACTCGGTCACGTGCAGCAACGTTAGTTATCTGCGTCAAGCATGTTTTTAATGGTCGTGAACCTGTAGTCTATATTTCTGTCTGACTGATCCTTATGTTTGAATTGTATCAACAGCGGTTAGGCTTTGTTCAAATTTTCGAATGCAGACAATCATTGTTGGTTGCGTGTATTCTGTTCCTGAGTTTGTTTGCCTTGTTTGAATTACTAGGACCAAACCAATTAGACTGATAATTTTTCAGTTTCTGTAACAACTTGTTTCTAGGCATACTGAAGAAAACCGTGTTGAAAGATAGCAGTAAGTGTGTTATATCCATGAAATGTTGTTGGTGTTAAACCCTGGAAATTGAGTGCGTGTTTGCTGCTGCCAGTCGAACGTGCGTGTGTACTTTTAAATGTGTGTGCGGCGTGCGCGCGTGTGATCGTCGATACAGTTGCCTGTGTGTTTGTATAATGCATTATCTTATCTAATGGCGTTTTTTGCACGTTGATGTTACAGCCAATTACGGGGCTGGATTATCTGTTCCATTTAACAGCGTTAATATTATGTTAAGTACCCGGCAGGGACCCGAAAAGTATCCGTTGAGATATTTCCCTTGATAATTTTCTCTCATTCTACGGACCCGATTTTCAATTCGGGTCCCTAAAACACCTTTTAAAACCCTGATTATACTTTTCTTTTTTTTTCTTCTGCTGGATGAAAGAATTCATGCTACTGCATTTCCATGTCCGCTTGAACTATGCCGACGAAACGACGTAATGGCCATATATGAAAACGATTTTAGCGACGCAGAAGAATTACTAGGTCAACCGCCGACGTAGTAAATAATCGAAATGGATTAGTGTCCGCGACAGCTAGTGTCATGGGACTTACGTGGGTTTCTTAGACTGGTCTGGTTTGACATTGCTTTGCAGATGTGTGCAAAGGTGCAGTGTGGAGGTGAGGTTAGGTGGTAAATATATAACACCAATGCAAATTAACATGCAGGAGTCTCAAGGTCGTGTGTATTATTTCGAAGGTCGTGTGTATTATTATTGTATAAATTAGCTCAAGTGTGAGGTTGTCGGTTGTAATTTTACTCGAAACAGTATCGTCAGTTCCAACTCCAGTAGAATAGTGATATTTGCAAACCAGTGTGACTTAAGGTAAAATCGTAAGTACTCACAGTGAGGCTCTGCAGTTCGCTCCTAAGCTTAGTTAGACCTTCCTGCAACCTCATCAAAAGTACACTAGCGATGTAAGTGTAAAGCACGGTAGCAACTCCAAGTAATCAAAGGTCAAACTGCAGTCCTATAGCAAGTAGATAAGAGAACTCCACAGTGAAAACGTAGAGCGAGGGGAAATGCATAAGGAACAGCTGACTTAAGTATATGCAAGTACTTGGCATTGAACAAAATCATGTCTTGAATGCCAATTTCGTGAAACAATTTATTATCACATTTGTCGAAAGATGTAGTTTGGGTTGTTCCGTAATTGTTACCATAAATACTACGAGATTGGCCGTTTGATGGTTACGTCACAATTGTATTAAGAGCGTCGCATTATCATTGTCGGAATTACGTCAAACAAGTTCCACACATAGCGGTGTACATGACAGCTGGTACAAATTTAGTTATCATTGACTTTTCACAACAGTCTTAGTCGCATGTAGTTTCACACTGTGAACCAATACTCGCGGTTAGAATGTGTGTGTTAAGCGGTGTTGGTGATTTGCATTCAAATTTGGTTATTGCGCTTCGGCTCAAACCCGCCAGTTATCAACGCCCAATATGTAATGCTTATTTCTGCTGTAAAGAGTATTGTGGTGTTTTGTCGAGCAGCAGGTATAAAAAGGTCGGCCGGTGTGGAGTTGCTTTTTTAGTGCATTTGGTTGCCAACCGCCATTGTTGAGATCGAGGATACTATGTTTGGCTTGAACTTAACATGCGATCTGTTTTGACTGGTTGGAATAAAAAACCGCATGAATCATCTTTTCTGTCCTTTCATGCCGATTTAAGTCTCGGCCGGCTTGATCGCCAGGTTTTTCTCACACAATTACATGAGTAATCAGCGAGGTAAACGAAAACACACTTACCACTCAATACTTTCGCGGGTGAAGTTTGCCATATGTTTACCAGTCAACTGCATCGTTTGTTTCAAGTCATGCGCCACCTTAAATTGGGGTGGTTTCACATCACCAATTTTCAACATAATTTTCAAAAACGAGTATTTACAGCATGATTTCAAAACAGACAACCCCAATCGCGTTTTCAGACATGTCTGGCCCCATCAGCTTCACCAGTTGTGGTCGATTTTGTTATAATGGTTGCGCGAACACTACACTTTTGGCGTCATGATTTATTAAGCTTTTTATCTAAAATGTTTGATTTCTTGCTTATAATCGTTGCTCTTGACGCCCATCGCGTGTGACCAAAGTGAAACATGAATTAAGCTCATAATTCAGGTCGTCTCGGTTACAATTTCCAACTAGACCAAGCAAGTTCATAAAACCTTGCAAAAAGCTGTGCAATGTCTTACTGGTTCGTGGTGGGAGCCCGGTTTTGGCGGATACTCGCAGACGTAGATGTTACACAAAGCCGACAAGTTGTCTGGCCTGTGCACTCCTCCGCCAAGATTCCGTGGAAATTCACTCGCATTCTCAAAACGTTCATTCTTTTGTGGAGACGTTCTGCCACTTTGCTACTAGAAATAGATGTTGTACGAAGTTAGACGATTGCGCAAAGTGATTGCACCTTCAGACTGTGTTGTCGTCTGGAATTGGGAGCCTGTTGTGCATGTTATTTTACTGCATTATTTTTAACTTTGTGTGCCCTTCACAGGCTTATTCTCGTTGCGTTTTATGATATGACATTGTCTGCTTTAGGTGAAGCGTCAGCTTCTTTGCAACCAAGTATCTGGGGCGTTGCTAAGATCTGTCTACTGTATGCTGTGGACAATCGGTAGTATTCGTTAGTCGAATTGGTAGGCCGCCTGATATATAGAATCATAGTGATTCGAAAGTAAGTTATGCCAAACCTCAGGCTTGTAAACCATGAACTAGGAGGTGGGTTCTCTGAGCTTATGATTGGCGAAGAATTGATCTTGGATATCGAAAACTTTAAGGTAAAGGGAAGGTAATGAGCATTAGGAGAAACTGGAATTTTGAAAAAAATGGACTCAATGCGACTTGTTGATTATGATCATTAGTTTCATCGTTAGACAGAGCAGGCCTTACTACTGCATTACGGCTTATTTCATGCATAAGCATACAAAAGTTTGATTTTTTAGGAAAACAGTACCTAAGAAAATAGCTATACCATGGAAGTTCTTTCCGTTGTGTCATTTTTTGCAAGGGTCACACTGTTGATTTTTCGGTCATAGACCGAAATGATTTTGAAATAACCGAAAAAAATTAGGTCATTTCGGTCAGAATGTCTGAAAATATAGGCTAAAAACACTGTTACTTGGAGTTTCAATACAACTGTGAGACCAATGACCGAAATGTTTCAGTGACCAAAATGTCTCAGCAAAAATGATCGAAATGTCTCAGCGAAAGCAAAAATGATCGAAATGTCTCAGCGAAAAAAAACAGGGGTCACACAATACTTAGGGAGCGAATCTGGTTTGTTTTTGCTTACTACAGACGTGATGGTAGAGTGTTTCAACAGCTCCTGCTTTTTTGTAGTACATTGACATTGGAGAAAGCTTGCTTGTACCCGATGACTTCACCGAGCAAGAAAAAGTGTCAGGGCTATGGTGGCGACAGTTGGTTGCCGGCGGAACGGCTGGCGCTGTGTCAAGAACGTGTACCGCTCCGCTTGATCGACTGAAAGTTTTATTGCAGGCAAGTTGTTAGTCTGTTGCCCTGTACGATCGTCAAAAGCGTGATGTGCATACCTGTGTGATGCACCAGACAAGTTCACGCGCACGTTTCAGTTTTGTTCTACTTTTTTTTATACGCAGCTTCAAAGTTAAAAACCTCCGTTCCGTGGACCTTGCGCAAACGATTTTGCATGAAGTTCTCAGATATTGCGTGCGCCTTTCTCTGCTGTAAAATTCGCGACAGCAGTGTTAGTGATAATATGATCGCGTTCTGACTGATATTGTACGTATTGCAAGTGCCCCAATGCCAAATCGAAGCTTGTGTGATGAAAATGTGTCTATTATCATTGGTGTTACCCAAGTGGAACAAGTTACCTGAAAGACGATTTTACCGGTTTACTCTTTACTGGTCACACAAAAGACGCCAGTTTCGCCTTGCGTTATTAAATCATTAAACCCGAAGTTTGCCGAGTAAATGAAAGCAATGCGTCCTCACTTGCCCTGCCGCTTAAATACGCACGCGCTCTGCACACGAAAACTTGGCATTTTTGTTGTAGAGATCGATTCTAAAGCTTTACCTTGATTCCAAAACTCGCTGCAAAGTCCTTTTCTATAACTTTCCAGCAAAGTTACAGAAAAAACATTTTTTGAATCGCACTGTGGAAAACGCAGTAAGATAAATACTCTTCCTGCCTTGCTCGTACTAAAGTCTTGCATGGTTTCATCCATTACGGCACGCATTTCTTTTTTGGCTAGTTTGACCGATTCTACAGTGCGAGTAAGTCTGTTGCGTTCCCCACCAACTAATTTTCGACTGAGGAATCACCTTCCACTGTGATTCCATTGCGGGGTCTCAATGTTTGTTGTACAGTAAAAATTGACGATAGCTCATTTTCACTCCCTTCGTTTTCGCCCGGCTGTCAGCTCCAGCTGTAGCAAGGAGTTGTAGATTCAAACTTTTTATTTTTATTCCGCCTCACATAAAATTATTTTGACTTCAGATATGGTGGTTATACCGCTGTAATACGGGACAACTCGAAATGGGGCAAAACAACTTTTGAAATTGGACGTATTGCAAAACACGAAGTTCTTGTGTTACAGTGCCACATCATGTGTGTCAAAGCTGTCTTGGACACCGAGTACGTGCTTGTAGAAAAAAACATCGTTTGAAATTCAGTGTTGCAAGCCACACCTTTGCTTTTCAGCAGAAATCTTCTGAGTACGATTTGTGCTCAAATGTCGAGATTGTACAATAACTATATCAGCAAAATAACATTTCTGAGGTGTTTATACGCATGACATCTACATGCGAGTCATGCAGCGGCAAGCTGGTAGTACCTCGCTTGTGGCAATTGACGTTAGTTGTACGGTCGAAGGGTTGTTGCAAAAACTGGTGCGTAGCTTGGTAGGATAAGTCAGTAAAGAAAGAATTTCAGTGGTTAGTACAACGTGACAAAGCATCAGTGGTTAGTACAACGTGACAAATCAACCAATCTAAGTTATTTTAAAACGTTTTTCTTTATTCCGCCCCATTTGCGGGTTTTAAAAATCCCACTGCCCCTTCCAATACCCACTTAAAAAACTTTTGTGTGCGCGTCGTAAAGAACATCTGAACGGTGCATTGTAGAACTTGGTTGGGTTGGACTGTGCTGTTGTGATATTCTGCGGAGCAACAAACCAATCACGTAGTGGCGGCCGGAAAGCGGCGTGCAGCATTTGATGGAGGCTTGCTCTGTTGCACGACGGTCAGGGCTATTAGTTTTTCTTATTCTTAGGTTAGCGCATGCACGTGGCGCTGACAATTCTGCGAAAAAACACCGAGACGAGGTTTTGTCACAGTAGTGGTTACAAGAATTGCGTTTTTTTTCTGGAAGTGTGCGTTTGCTGTCATGTATTTTATTTTCCTCTGTGCAAATAGCTACCGCCAATGGCGTAGTCGGGTTTGTTGTTGTTGGTGAAAAAAACAACACGTTGCTTAAGCGGTGCTTGTCCCACCCGCAGAAATATCAGTAAAGTTCGTGATTTTTTATTGAAAACGAAAGTGCAGAGCAACAAAAGCCCATTTTTGCGAACCAAAAAACACAGAAGTTCAAACGACGTTTCCGAGAAATTTACGAAAAACTTGTATATTTCCTTTGTATTTTGATACATACTTGCTTTCGCAAAAGGAGGTCATGGCTCGCCCTTTCTACCCCGATGTCTGTCGCACCGTAGACTTTCATTACCTTAAAATGCCTTTGAAATAGTTATCTGGTTGTACGGACGCGGGTTGGACTTGCTGCATTTTCCATTTACAGGTACATGCGTCTAAGGCGAATAGGCTTGGCATCGTTTCTGGCCTAAAGTCCATGCTGAAAGAAGGTGGAGTAAAATCTTTATGGCGTGGCAATGGAACCAACGTTTTAAAGGTACATGATCGTCACTGTATCAGTCGGCAACATTTCGAGTAGGCGTTGTAAAAATGATGGAATTGTTTCTTCTACTGTTCATTGTGATTGTCGCGACGAAGCTACTTAAAACGTTTTTATTATTTTGAGGCTGGCAGATATCCTTTTGCAAAATATACAGGTCGATGAAAACCTTGGCAAGTTTCGATTAACCTGTAGTGGTTGCTAATGTTAAGAGATCAACTGTGGCGCATTGATGCCGCTGACTCTTCTTGATCTTCTTTGAATAAGTTTGCTTTTGTTAAGCAGCATAACTACGTTGGCGAAACGCCAAAAACAAATCGTAAAACGTCACCATGAAAACTCAGCAGCCTTCGATTTTCTTATACCTGGCGACAATTATTGCATATTGAGCTTTTGCGCACCACGTGTATGTTTCACGCAACACTCGATTTTCGCTCCCTTGTTTTGCAGTTGAGCAGGGGTCACCAACCTTTTTGAAACGGAGAGCAACTTCTTGGTACAGATTCATGTGAAGGGCTACCATGCAGTTTAATACACACACTTCTGAAATAAACATTTGCTCAATTTGTCTTCAACTGTGTTGTCATTAATAAAAATTAAAGATTTTCATCAATGTGAAGACACTGATCATGTTTGTGCTATTGTCAGAACAGGCCCGCGGGCGACTCACGTGGTCCGTGCTGGCCACCTGGCGCCCGCGAGCACCATGTTAGTGACCCCTGCAGTGGAGTGATATTTAAATGCCCAAGTGTGATAGAGACAAGAGGAAAAATCTGACAGTAAAAATATTTTGAGCTATTGCCTTTTCCTCAGATGCCTCGTCTCGAAATTGATTCACAGGCACCCAGTTTGCGTTTCTCGGCAGTATTGAATGGCCGTTCCGGACGCGACACGTGCTATTTACTTGTGCTCTTGCTTCGCTTTTGTACCAGATGGTGAACGAGGAACTTCAAAAATGTTTTTGTTCTCTATAGCATTTGTTTGATTAGATTGCACCAGAAACTGCTGTCAAGTTCATGGCCTACGAAAAGATCAAGCGGCTGCTCGGGACGGGATCTCAGACCGAAGTGAGCGCTGCGCACAAGTTCGTCGCCGGATCCACAGCTGGCGTAATATCCCAAACGTCAATATATCCCATGGAGGTCAGTGTGTGCGTCATGTGTCCAATGACCTTGGGCATTTACAGGTCGAAAGTGAGCGTGGTTCAGGGAGGTGACTTCAAAGTAAAGCGTCTAAAGTTAACCAGAGTTCCTACGCAGTCTCAAAAAGTATGGAAAAAATTTGTCATTTCCCAGTCAGGAAAAGCCTTGAAAAAATTTTTTTTGGTCTGTTAGTATGGAAAAAGAAAATATTTTCCATACTTGATCTTTTGACATACTTTTTCTTAAGATTTTATTCAAGATTGACATAATTTTACTTATAACGGGTTAAATATTGCAGTGTCTGTATTTGACCTGCGTAGGTCATACGGAAATATTAGGTCTGGGAAAAATTCCAGAAACGGTCTTGAAACAGTCTGGAAATTCATTTTCAAAATTGCGTATAGGAGCCCTGGTTAACTAGCCCACTTAATCAATTCAAATAAATGTGCGCATGCATATTCTTATCCTGTTTCCAAGTTCTTTAATTTGCTTGTGAATGTCTGCCTTTGCTGACGTTCTATCGAAAGTTTAAGAGCGCTAACAAACCCTTAGTCGAAAGTGCAGCATTAAAAGCCAGCATTTGCTGAGGAATGGGATGTGTAAATGCTTGCCCCAACTTGCATTTAGCTTATGGAAATACGTTATTTTTCAGAATGCATACAATTCTAACTTGGTGATCCAAACATAACAATTTGATGACGTTTGAGGAAGAGGAAATACCTCTCCGGTACTAGTATCTGTCTCCTAACGCATTCATGCATCGTGTTAATGAGTCACACTATTATCACAAATGTTCGAGCTTCTACGAAATCTTTTCTGAAACCAAAGCATGGACCATAGCAGTAAATTAACTCTCACCGGCGAGTTCGGCACTGTAGCAAGCCCCAAATTTTGTTAGATGGCAATGCCGTGTGACAGCACTTGATGGGAATGTGCTAACAAACACAACTCACAGAAATTGCCTTATTTGCTTTAGATCCAAGAACAATCTACTTTTAAAGCAGAATCCAGTTGAGTAATTGAATGACCTGCCAGGTCTGCGTCCAAAGTTTTAAAGAAATCAAGGAATTTACGTTGCAGATCAATTTTCAATCTTTTTGTGTAATTTGAAGTTAGTAACTATATGTTTAATACCCCAAACTTATATATTTTTCACTTGTATTATGCTCATGTTTGAAAAGTCTGGGGTCAGTAGGGGTGTCTATTGCAATTTGTGTGCTCCTCAGTTACACTGTTATGATTGCTCTTCACATCAGCTTCACTTTTTCATTCGCAAAAGCGCTTATGCATGGAGTTGCAGATGAAGTTTTACATATTTGTCTTGTTTCAAAAACAGTTTTGTCACCTTAATTTTCTGGTCAGTTGATCTACCATTGAGATGCAGGCGCATTCTGATGTAACAAAGGAATAGCTTATTATTCAGAGATTAGTTTATGTTGCCGGCTCAAACGTTTTTGTCAAAATGGAACTCATTGTAATTAGCTCACATGTTACCACCTTGAAGAACCTGCAAGTGCACTAAAGATTACTGCCATAACTTTTTTTTTGCTTGCAATGGATGTTTGTCCGTGATGCAAGAGCAATGTTACCAAAACGTATGCAGTTGCGTAGTTGAAAAAGTCGTGACTAGCAAACCAGCGACTGTAAGCTTTCTAGAGTAGGCACAGTTTTTTCGATATGTTTCTTACAAAGAAAATGGCCCGTTTGAAGTAAGTTATAGCCCAATGAAATCCGTCAACATTTCAGATTTACTGAGGTAATGTTGGGTGGTGAAATGTTGCGTGTTTCATGCATCTTGCCTTAAGTTGATGTTTCTTAAAGGACATAGTAAAGTTACTAAATGACTGCCAAGCATGCACCCGGCTCTAGGTCCTGTGATGGTATAGGATGTTATGGCGCCACTCAAAAACCTTGAAGTTGGTTGGTTGGTTGTGATGTCCTCGGTTGATTGCAACATACATATGCTCTGTGAGCAGGCTCTGAGTGGGCCACGATGCAAGTAATTGATTTGGGTCAAATTAATGTATTTTTATTGAAAATGTTCTTCAACCAGCTGGTAAGCGGCTTAAAAAAGTACTCGGTCGGACCGCAGACGCGATAAAGATTTAAACAAGATTTTTGTTGTAAAACACAGGAGGTATGTTAAGTTTAGCTGGAATTGTTTCTATAGCAAAACCTTAGTTTGTATGGGAAAAAATAAGCAGATTTTTATTTGGCCAGGACCCTTCTTTGTATGTTGCGCTGAGCAAATGAGTAGTTTCTTGCGTGAACCGTTGTTTGCATTAATGAAGTGGTTTATATTATCGTTGTTTGCATTAACCATAAGCTGCAGTCCAACATAATCTTGACGTCGTGGTACAACAAACATTTGACGCGCAGTCGCTTGCTACTTGCACGTTACGTATGTCTACCATTGCATCCTTACGCTATCAACTGTAACAAACTAAGTCTCCTTTTTCTTCAGGTGATAAAGACCCGACTGGCCTTAAGAAAAACGGGACAGTACCGTGGCATGGTGGATTGCGCTGTCAAGATCTTCCAAAATGAGGGAATACGCGCGTTTTTCAAAGGTTACGTACCGAACTGCCTCGGCATCATCCCATATGCCGGAATCGACTTGTGTATTTATGAGGTTAGCTTCATTTGGAGGTAGTAGTCACTCAGTTTTAGGAATTCTGAGCACAACCTATATCATAGCCTGGGTGAACAGGTGCTGTGCCAAACCTTGAAACTCGTCGTGGACTGTGAAGTGCTGATACGCCTTTTAAGATTGATCTCCACCGGGACACAGGGCCGAAATAGGATTTCGATTATTGCTTGGGAATGCAAGGCCTTTCTGAAAGGTATATTAGAAACATTTGCGTATCATGGGGTGCTTTGAGCTTTATGAGCTGGAGTTGCAGGTTACTGCTTTATGAAGGTTTATTTAAAATTATCGGTTCGCATGGTTTCCTTAGGGTTGTTGTACATTTTGACTGGTAGCTGACAGCTGTAGGCTTTCATTCAAACTGCTGACGCTGTTCTGCAAGCTGCTTAGGCAGCTTGGGTTGCATTTGAGTTTTTTTACCTTTCAGTAAAAATTGCCAAATGCTGTTTAAACAGCTCAGAAAGTCAATCTCGCTTAATTCAAGTTTGAATAACGTTAGGAATTTCAAACTTTACGTAGAAAGAGTTTTTGCCTCATTGTGCAAAACCTAACCAATCGTAAAACTGATGTGACAGTAATACACACAACATTAACCAAAAATAGCGAATTTCAGTTGTTGTAGATTGGCTCGCAATTACTAGAACGTCCTCTGTGGTATGGTTTTTAACCTGTTTTCTCTCGTTTACCCAAACGAGAAAAACGAGAAATCTAAATTGAGGCTTATAAGCGATTGTGTTCAGTCGAAATAACTATCATGAAAGTACACAACATGGTTAGTTTTTTATTTAATATCTAATAAACTATGTATTCAACCAGTCAGTCGGTGAGAAGGTTATGCTTGTTTCCCACGCATGATTTCTGAGCCTCTTGGGCCAGTTGTTGAAAAAGATCCTCGCATGTTTTTTTGGGGGACTAATCGGCAGCGTTTTTATCGTCTATGTCAGTGGTTCTCAAACTGGGGTCCAAGGTCCTTTTGGGGTCCGCGAGACAATTTTCTTGAAGCACCTTCCAAAAAATCGACATAATAATTTTGATACAATAAAAAAACAACGTGTTGTTTCGTGTTTATTTGTGTTGATTTTTTAAGCGGACCGTGAGCCATTAAAAAATTGCTAGGGGATTGTTGCGTAATTTTTTTAAAAAAGTTTGAGAACCACTGGTCTATGTTGAAAAGCCTGCCTCGCACAGATAAGTAGTCGCTAGAGCAACATAGGAAACTCTTTGAGCAGTCGTATAGCACCAAAATATAGAAAAGTTGGCAATGCGCGATTTGATTTTAGAGTAAAGTTGATTGTAATCCAGTACAACACTAGCAATTTGTAATAATTTAACAAAAACGTCATTAATCATGATCATTGAATTTAAAGCCAGCTAAGAACCTTAGCTCTATAGAGTCTCTGCACTGTTAGTCATCATTTTTGTGTTCATGTCAATGTTGCATGAATTGCAAAGTGCATCTAACATCGTTGAAGTGACAGCAACTTCCCTTGTTTATGACTCCCGGTTGACATATCTTTCGTCCTCAGCAAAAAATCAGTTAATTTTTGGACGATCGAATTGATATTTACCATTTTAATGTCTCAACTTTTGAAAGTTTATTTTCGTTAAACGTATATCTCAGTTCTATATCTTTTTTCGCTGATGATACACTTCTGTTCATTCAGACGTTTTATGGGCTGAATGAAATATTTTTTTACCCTAAAACACCTCATACTTGCGAAAACATCATTGTAGGATGAGAATCTCCTCTTGCAGTGGTTTACGTAAATTTCACCATAAGACATCGTGAAGTACACGCCTGCTCACGCGGTGCTCGGATGAATTCGGCTATATCCTTTGATTTAACCCTAAAATATTGCGGAGTTTTGAATGTTATTCAAAAAGACTTGTATGAAACAGCACCTTAGGTGTTTGTACTGTCAATCTGCGATGTCCATCAATGGAGAAGAGATTGATTTTAATTATCGTTTAGAGACTGATTTCACTCGTGCTGGTTGGTTTATAACTGCATACTCCATGTTTGTGTCACTACCGACAATTCATTGCTGTTTCAATTAACAGCCAACTGAGTTGTTTAGGTGCACTGTGAGCCATATCGTTTTTATCTTTCTGATAGCGAATGATGATAAAGTCAACGATTTGTTTATTGACACATCACAGATTTTCACCATCTACACTAGTTTTATCAGATCATGTGATAGATGCCAACGTAACGAGCGTACGTGATATCAATTGTGTATCCAAGGCAGCAAAGGTAAATAGATCACATCAGCCTTCCTTCCATGATTACCGTAATAAAATGCGCATTCGCTAAGCTCTAACCCAACTACCCGCACGTTCGCGCAGTTCTTAATACCTTGATGCAAACACAACGAACGTACGTGTTATTAATTTTGTGTCCAAAGCAGCTAAGGTACGTAGACCACGTCAGCCTTCCTGCCAGGATTGTCGTTATAAAGTGCTCATTCGCTGAACCCTGGCGGTCTATACACCCGTACGTTCGCGCAGTTCTCAATACCTTGTCGCGGAGCAGCACGATTTCCAGTCATAAAAGCCGCGATCCTATGTCAGTAAAATCTGAGGCAGTCGTAAATTATGATTGCGGAAGGCTGACGATTCTCCAGTAAAGACACGGGAAGGGTTTGGTCTGTCGCCATTCCACAAGCATGTGCGTCACATTTAACGTGTGTTCCCGCCGCTATCGCAAATATGCTTTTATGCCGGTCGAGGTCTTCGCCTTGAACAGTCATTTCATCAACAGCTGTGTTACAGATAGGAAAAAATTAGCCATATTTCCGTTTATGTCTGTAGTTCGTAAAAGCGAAAACTCAATTTAGTTTTGAGTTAAGTTTGACATCTAGACATTTTTTGTTCAAAAATACATTGATGGTGCAAACTGGGATAAGATTTAAGTGAAATCCCTTACGTAAGAAACTGTGCAAGACCGAACAATCCGTAGCTTTCCCCCATAAGGAACGAAACCTCCCCAAAAGAAAAATACTTAACTTTTTGAGCGTAAGCACGGTTGTACGCTCTATCGTGCGCTTGCATGGAACAACGGAAAGCTCTTCAAAAGTAGAGCATTAGGATTGTGTTGCTCTCGTGCCTAAACATTTCTGCCTGTTGCTTTACCTGTTATGATTGACCTCAAATAAGCTAGACTGTAGGGTTTCCTGTAAGCCCGATGTTTTTGTAGAAATTGATAGTTTTCTTAACTCTTAAATCCGCTGAGCAAATGTTCATCATATTTTGCTGTAGGAGTGTCAAAAAGGTGTAGTGTACCCAGTTACGTGTTTTGTATAGGCGAGGGGTTAAGTTAAAAACTAACGAAGTTATAGAGCATTTGCAAGAAGAGCCCAAACGAACGAACGTTGATAGGAGGTTACTTTTCTCCCAGAAAAAGTTCACAGTACCGAGAGCAGCAAGTGTGCCCTTTTTCATTTGTGCCCTTTTCGTTATTCATTTAAGTGAATAAATACGTAGCGTTTTATTGATTTGTTTCCGACCAAGGGGCCAAACGCAACAAACGACCTGGAAATGATAAAATACATTTTGCTGCAAAACGTCGGCGATGAGCGCAGCCCGAAGTTATCTTCCCCTTTCTGCACTGGCGCCAATTAAAACTTAAACCCACGTCGTTTAGTGAAAAAGATCAGAGGGTACACAGCAGTTCAGGCGCGCAACCAGGGGGGGGGCATTGAGGGCATTCTCTCCCCCTGAAAGTTTCAAAACATTGCATAGCAATTTTGAAATTTGCAGAAACTTTCAAAAAATAAAGATTAATTTTACGTCCTCGAATGAAATTTCATGAAAATTACCCCACCCGAAATGAAGAGCTGGTTTCTACCCTGCAGCGGTGGGTACGACCAGCCAATAACTATTGCCCCGCATAAACTTGGCTCACTTGTAAAGGCGTTTACGCTTTTTACAATACAGTACTTTTTTCAGACATTAAAGAATTCTTGGATAAGAAAACACAGCACCGACGGTGTCGAGAAACCGTCCGTGCCGGTGCTGCTGGTATGCGGTACCGTGTCAAGCACTTGCGGACAGCTGGCCAGCTACCCTCTCGCTCTGGTTCGCACCAAAATGCAAGCGCAAGGTAGCAGCTCCGCAAATCGTGTTGTTAAGTTGAATCTATCTTTTACTTTTCGTCGTTTTAGTGAGCAGCGTGCCATGGTCTCCGTCTCTGAGTCACTTGATGGTGTTTACATTTTGGTCTATCCTACGATCTCGTGGTTGTTATTTCTTTGCAATTCGCAACCAGGAATGGGCAGTCTCAGAAATGTCCCTTTTGTCTTTATATTCCTGGCACTTTTCAGTACAATAATAATCTATCTGCAGCTTAAATCTGATACTTCAGTGAAACTTTGCTTTTTACGAAGTTTGCACATCCACCTATGTGTTTGTCCAGCAGGTTTGGATCGATTGCTATCCATACGATTAACCGACTCCGCACGTTTGATAAAAGACATTACCTTCATCACCGTTCTGAAGCCATGATTTGGTTACTCTGCTTTATTATTAATTAAAACTGCAAAAATCATTGCTTTTGCAGCGTCCTTGGCCGAATCCAACAAGAAGTCGAGCATGTTGTCCTTGTTCCGCTCGATTGTGCACAGCGAAGGAGTGTTTGGCCTCTACCGAGGCCTCGCTCCAAACTTCATGAAGGTACATAACGAACTCTTTGATCCCTTGTTTTCGTGATGCGATAGTTGCTGGTGTTCGACGCCAACAGTCGCCGGTATGAGTCTTTCTCAGTGAAAGGCATCGCGTGAATTGGTCGCTTCTTTTTTGTACCAAACGCGCTACACTGCAACAGATGACTGTGCGAACAACCTTACATTAAATGAATTACACCAACCAGCCTGCTGACATCTGGCGTTAACGCTTGTTTCTGTGTGCAAGTAGAGAATTTGTTTGAGGTAAAGGCGATCGTTTGAGTTGCAGTCATTTAAATTGGAGCAAGCAATGTAAGGTAATGTTCTAGTGAATTGGTCACGTGCAGTATGGTACGTACTGCGTTCACCAGCAACCCCAACCTGGTTCCCAGCCATAGCGTCAATAGGCCATTTGTGTGGAATAGTTATTTAGTTAGTATGTAAGAGTTTTTTTGTTACGATACAGCAACGCGGAAGCAAACACTACCAGAATGCACTCGCAACCAGGACACCGAAAAAACCCTAAGGTTGTCCAGTCGAGGCGCCCCAAAACTTTGTTCAATCAAAGTTGCCACAATGCAAAACACAGTGCCACAACGCATAAACACATAAGCGTCGCAACGCAAAAATACAATGTACAAAGCGCACAATTGCCAAAAAAACAAGCAAATGAAAGCATTACACTCTTGGAGAATACAGATGCAATCACAAAAAGCGACATAGTAAAACATGGTCAAGTAAAAACAAACCTATTTGTAATATGAGAAGAAACGATCTCTATACTGTTTGCAGAAGGTGATGACTTTTTTCCTACGCCAATGATGCTACGTATGTTTGTGAAGTGAGAATATTTGGTATCTCCGTCTGTGGTTAGCTGCTGCTATTTTCTCTCGTGAATTTAGCAGATTTATTCGTGCGCCTGCTTTTCAACAAACATCAAAACGAGGCATCATGCCTGCAGTACTTGGTCATCAGTTTGTTTTGTGCGTTTGCGCGGGCGCGCGTGTGTTGCTGGCTTCACTCACCTCCTTTACAGCTTGCATAGACGTGACCAATTTTGTTTTTTGCCTTCTTCAGGTCGCTCCTGCTGTCAGCATCAGCTACGTCGTGTACGAAAACATGAGAATGCAACTTGGTGTTTACAGATGATCGTTCCTCAACACGTCTTGCACGTATCTTGTTTCGTTTTGACATTCCTGTTTTTTTTTGTTTTTTTTTATCACGAACCTTTATTCGACTCCTCAAGGGCCCTCGACGAGTCGCACCTCCTGCCGCGCAATCGTTTCACTTAAACTAATAAGGTGCACACTGACGAGTTTACTTATGCACCACCTGCGCGTATTTTGTTGTGGTGAGTCTCGTTTCCTTTTCGTTAGCGGGGAGGTCGACAAGTTCCTGCGGGTTCCAATCATGTGTTCCACTGCCTTTGATCTACACATGCAGTGTACTAATTTTCTGCTGGTGACCAGGCCGATTCATTTGGGTGACGTTTCCACGACCCTCTAGATTCGCCCAAGAGAGAAACTCTGTTCTTTCCACCCTGTGTAGTTTTATTAAGCCTTTTAGTATAATTACTATTGTCAGCAGTTGGTTGTATCTGGGCTATTATGGAAAAGCTGCCGGACGTACCGATAGCAAGTTCGCTTACCTTTAATGTCGCATTTCCCATTATTGAAAACTGTTTTCTTCATACTATTTTTAGCGTTGGATCGAATAATTTTTGCTTCACGGAGGAAATGAATCTCTAAAAAAAGATTTAATTGTAAAACTTTCCGTGTTTTTACTGCAAGTAAAAGGGTCTTTATTTCTTCGGGGTGAAGTCTCTTTCATATGCTCAAGTGCGAAATGTGTTTCGTTTACGCGGACAAGTTCTGCGGTTGTCCACCATTTCTTGCATTGGTTAGTTGAATGGTACGTCTATGTTGTTACGTTGCGTGAAAACTTGTACGTTAGCAATATGCATTTCTGCAGTGAGGAAAGTTAACGCAATCACAGCAATTTAGGCAAGTTTGAGGAAATAGTAAATACTGGCGAAATGCACTGAAATATCCGTCTATCGAAAGCGAATTAGCTTTTGTTGATGATACTTCTTAACAGCAATTAATTTCTATGGTTTGCTACCCGCTTGATCGATCATGCCTAGTCTCAACCTCGGTCGTATGTTTCATTTTCATCCTTTTATGGAACAGCTGCTGAGCTGCCCCATCAAAACTTCCAAGGTGTAATATATAATGTGTGTAAGGTTGTCTGTTGAATTGGTGAAATAAATTAGTAGATTTGTTATGCACGCCCTGCTAATTACGCGGGTGCAGGTTGAGTCTGATTGTCGTTATTCATTTGTATTGCTGCGTTTCGGAATGTTGAAAATATGTGATGTCAACGAACGGGATCTGGTAAAAGATTGTTGTCCCTTTCAGTGCTATTATGCTTTTTCCTTACCTGCATTAAATTCATCTGCAGTGAAGTGATTAGAACATACGTGCAGTTTGTGCGAGAGTTCCATCGTAAGCATCCCACGAAGCAAGCGTATACTTATAAGCGTGCATGGTGGCTTCCGGGCGTTTTTTTAGGGTACGGTGTCATTGCTGTCCTTTTTCTGCATTTCCCGGTTAACGCACAATATTACTCCGCTTGATTGATGTTGAGGTAACTTCGGTTCGTGTGGCAGTTATGTCTCTATGTAAATCAGGGGTTCCCAACCTTTCTCTGGCCATGCACCCCCCCTTCAACATTTCAACAGACGAGCATATACCCCTACAATTCCTCATGTCAAAACATTTTATCATGACTAATCATAGATATATTTAACAAAAAATCATGATTTTGAAAATATGTACTGATATATGCATAAATATTTGGAAATAGATAATATGTTAATATATTTTTCCTTTCTATTGGTAATGCTAACCTTAAATGTACCGCTTCAGATAGGCAAATGTACCCCTGGGGTACATGTACTCCATGTTGATAGCCTCTGATTTACATCGTCAACAAAATGCTTAAACTGCTGGTGAAATCAGAAGTGAATCTGCGTAGATGTCCGCAATTTAATGACGGGAATAGGTAACATTGACGCATCGCCCGTTCATATTTTAAGCAATTTATTACATTCTATAACCGAAATGACCGCGAAAACTAAAGCATACAAATGTCGCTTACAGTAACTGTTGGGAAGGTGCGTGCAGAAGTCTGGCAAAAGAGCTACGGTTGTTACAGTCAGTGGTGTGTGTTCAAGGGAGGCGAGCGAGGCCCTTGCCTCGGACCCCTCTTTAGAGTTCCCCTCGAGGTGTTTCGCGCATAAATTTTCCTCAGTTTTGGTGTAGAACTTATTATCCACTCATGTAATATACTCCGAAGCTGGTCATAAGTAAATACTCTGCTTTCAAAGGAGGCCCCAACAGCAACTGTGATGTGCAAGTGCCTTGCTTTCAAAGGTCCAGCAACTGCAATGTCTAGGTACTCTACCTTAAGGCAAATGGATTAAAATTTGTTCCAAAATGTTCTGAAAGAACCCTATCAAGTAAGAGCAAAAATTTATACCAGATGATAATTATTTTCGCTGTCAGAGAATGAAGCTCCTCATAATACAGTGTAGCAATGTTTGCAAAAAGGTACATGATGAATTGTTTGCTACTTTTGCACATTTTTCAAACTAGTGTCAATGCAAGAAGGCAGCTTTGACTCATCCACCCTCAATGCTTTTCAAAACAAGTCTCAGGTTGAATGTTTTTGTATGTGTGCCACGTTTTTGAATGTAGTTAAAAAGATGAAATTTTGAAACAAATACAGTGTTTTGAATATGCTTGGTTGTTGCCTGTGGTTTCATGTGGAGTCCCTTAGGACACTATTTGGCCAAACATGTTTGCGATTGTGTTTCTTAACCCTTGAAAATTCCCTGTAAATCTTACTTCAGCATTCACTCTAGTCGAGTCCACGGACCAGGTATGCAAATGACTTGTCGCTAGATTTTTGTTGTTGGAGCCACATTCAGAAACAATCCAAACCTTTGCAATCTAACAAAACTTTAAGAGAAACAAGGAAACAAGTTTTACCTTGTCTTTTACGAAATTGTTTTCGCTCTCTAGCGAATGATTAAATGTAAAAGGCAACTAGATGCGATTGCCAAAATTCAGAAAATTATTGAAAACGTCTTCCTAAAAGTGCAATTTTTACATAGAATGACTTCGCATCAAATAGTGGCCTGGACTAACACCATATTTAGCGATGGCCCTGGTATGCAGCAACGATGTGCTAAAATGTTGCATTTGTTGTCCTGGTATGTAGAGTCCCCTATTTTTAACACCACGTACCGGTTCAGGAAACATCCAGTTATGATTTGAAAACAGCGATCCTTTTGACTTCGACAACGAACACATGGCTGTATTGACAGTGTAAAACAGATCCTCGCGCTACAACCACGATAAGAATACTGTAAAAAGGTATATGCAGTAACTGAACCTGCTGATAAGTTTTAGCTTTCGTGGGCACTTGGCACGATGTATCAGCCTCTGTGCCAGCCCTACAATTGTTAAGATTATGTCGAAGTGTTTAAAAACCTGAAGGTCATAAATGAGTTTCGTTCGTTTGCGAAATTCCTCCATTTTTGTTTCAAGCGGTAATGAATAAAACAATGAACACGAAGGCATGTATTCAACCCACAATAGTGGCTCTGTTTGTCCAGTCATAACTTGCTGACCGATAGTGCTAGAGCAGGGGTTCCCAGCCTTTTTCTTACCATGTACCCTTTCAACATTCCGACAAATGAGCATGTAACCCTACACAGTGGCGTACGCAGAAATTTTTCATGGGGGGGTTTCAAAGTGCCAAAATTTTTCTTTGTACTAAAATCGAAAGTATGATAAGAAAAAATATAAAACAAGCAGCAATACAATACGTAAACGTTGTCAAGCACTTATAAACACATATTAAAACGCCTGTTGGTTGTCTCACTGGACCTGTTAATCTGTTCCGGGGAAGGAGTAATTTCGATAAATGCTTAACAATGCAAGCCCGTTCATTCTGATATCACTGGTCGTACTTCGCAAGTACGTTTTTAGTCTGCGTAAGGTAGAAAAAGATCGTTCACTGGTACACGTTGTCACCGGAAGAGTTAAAAATATATGGAGCAACGTAAAAATGTTTGGGAAAGC
>Ga0210059_1002500_pt1 | contig 28872 bp, 15 predicted proteins | sample Ectturendosymbi2_FD_188042 | JGI IMG/M metagenome (GOLD analysis project Ga0210059, IMG submission 188042) | Ecteinascidia turbinata endosymbiont from Florida, USA - Sample 2 (SPAdes) (version 2) | ecosystem: Host-associated > Tunicates > Ascidians > Unclassified | place: Key West, Florida...
ATCGTTTCCCCCTTGCGGACGCCCATGCCCTTTCAGTCGTAATTAAAAGTCCGTGCTTTTTTTGAAGGCCCAATTTCAAACTTATGTTGTATTGAGTTATCTGTAACAAAGCAATAATGCTATGTTAATGTAATAAACCCTATAACAGGGGTGGCCAACCCGCGGCTCTTTGTCCGGTTTCATGTGGGTCTTATGCAATCACAGAAGTCCCACTAAATAGCATGCATTACAATAAATGGCTTGTAAACTTCCATCATTGTCATGTTGGCGTGTGGTACTTACAATAAATCCAGCTGAGCAAAGTTATGTGTGAGTGAGAGATACGATTTTATTTGATTACATATCGGTTATTGTATATTCTTGTACAGTGAAAGGATACAATACAGGGCTACAACAGTTGGTGAGACTGACGTGGGTACAAGGGGGGTACAAGGGTGCGAACCTCTCCTTGACAAGCTAAATGCAAAACTGAGCCCATTTTTCTTATATTTCGACAGTCAATACTTTTTTGGTTTTCAGTAAGTTGTTTTTTGCGTTTTTCGGAAGTTTTTGGACTGTTGTTTTCCGGCTATTTCATGTTTTAGTTTATAGAAACCCTCATCCGGATACTCTTTTATTTCTAAACTTTTTTCTGAATGTTGGCGAGGGGTCCTTGCGGTGGCCATTGGGCCTCTTTCAGCTACGTTTCTCACCCTGGTTAAAACCTCTAGCTACGCAACTGGTCTACAACTTAATTTTCCTGAATAATTTTTTGCTAGGCTATACTAAATTTGCTAACAGTCAACGTGGATAAAGCAAACTTTACTTGCACAGCAGCCAGCTTATCAAGACAAATGCTGACAACGAAGCTATTTTCTGTGACATATTAGATAAATATGAATATTGAAAGTGGAAATGTGTGAAATCAGTTCTTGGTGAGTTCAGTTCTGGTGTCTCTATATGCCGTAACAAAGGTACTCAGTCAGATTTGGGGTCCCCCTTTTTGCCCGGGGCCCCCCGGTTGGGGGGTACGGGGAGCCCTTCCTCCGGCTCTGCCCTCACGGCATCTCTGAAAAAGGGGGTGCGAAGCGACCGCCTCATATTTTTTGATGAGAGAATGAGTTCCAGACTCAAGAAATTTGATCATTGCTCCATCTGCAGACAGTGTAGTCTCAGTATCTGTCGAAGTCGATTGTCAAAAGTAGCAAACCCACTTCTTAAGATTGCATTTTCAAGATTTTGCCGCAGCGAATTTGTTTATGATACTGGTAGTGGTAGTGTCTATTTCACATAGAACTTCATGCTATATGCTCTTTAGAATCAGGCTGTTCAGCTTGTTTTATCAAATTGTGCTCCTTTGTTCATCTACCATCATAAGTTTAGAAAATGACCATTCTCCATTGCTGTCGGTTGCCATGAGAGATAAACAAGCTTGCATATTATTGCCCTCATTTGTAAAAGATTAGGGGAGGCGAACGAGGCGGTCGCCTGTTACTCTCTTTTTCAGAGATGCCGTGAGGGCATTAAGTACTGTCTCTGTACTGTGCTTGTAAGCTGTACAGTAATGTATTCATTCTTGGTAAGAAGATGCAGAAGATATGTATATACGTGTTTGAATGTAAAAATGAAATGTAGCCCATAATGTCCACCAGCAGATTTCTCGTACTTGAAAAATTGAATATGCATAATGGTAGTCACACGGATGCCCACACAATTTATGACTCCTAATAGTTATTAACTTGTTCAAGTGTACTTTGAACTTAGGGCCCCGCGTTGTTGATATGCTACGGGCCCCGTGTCACCTTAATCCGGCACTGCTAACATGGTGTTCACAGATTTGCTGCACCAATGAAATTTTTTACCAGGAGCAAATTGTCTTTTTTCATTCATTCGGTGATTCGCAACAAAATTATCTTTCACCCTGAAAGGAATCCTTTCCGTTTGCATTGGTGACGTAGGTAACATTCGTATATTCTCTTAGACGTTTGGCACACAGTAGCAGTGCAAACTAGAAATAACAGTCTGACGATGTCAATAGCTCTTGCACTGACTTTAGGCATAAATTTATTTCTGAAAATTTTCAAAACTAACTGCAATTTAAAAAATAGTTAAGCAAATTTCAAGTAGTATAAATACTGTCCATAAAAATGTTAGATTGTAAACATTTGCGTATAGAGCTTCAGAAAACCCACGTAAGGCTTCATTTCTTCGTTTTGAAACTTGCTTAAAAATGCTATGCATGCTGTGAAACGCAGTTTTGAGTGTTGCAAAGAAACGATGAGTCGATGATCGATGATTAGAATGAAGACAAACTCCACAGATTCTGCGTCCCTCAAACTTAGCTGCTTTTCTCTGCAGCAGACCGCAGAGGACCATTCGTTAATGTTTATTCATGAAATGAGTCATATGTTTGCAGACGTGATCTTGAGCATAGAATGCCTGTTGAGGAACCTGCCGTCTGCGCCAAGCGGATAATTGAGTTTCATGCGCAGAGTCATCCGAGCTTATCTCTCTGACAATCTATTCATTTCAATACTTACTAACAATGACTGCTGCTAAACTTCATCAAACACTGTTCAATTTCAATTCTGTTTCTCTCGGTCACGAGGTTGTGCAGTAACTGATGGACGTTATGCTGTTTTTCTGATGCACTAAACTAAGAAGTTTCCAAAATGCTACTTCTGGTGTTAAACACACTGCTTGATGGCCCAACGCTTGTAAAATAGTTGTTTATCTTGTGGAAGATTAACGTTGTAAGTTCGTGTTAGAACTGTTTGGCGTTCTTGAAATTTAGATGTGAAGATTTTGCGTAGAAAATGATACAATTGGATAGAACAACTGCAGACTTCATTTTATAGGAGCCTATTTGCAATGTAGGAAAATGTAGGCCTATTATTGTTGTGGTTCAACAATTAAACCAGTAGCTTCTTTGCAAAGGGTGTCAAAAAATGTTGCCCAAAATAGTCCATAACTGAGTTATTTTTATTTGTCTGCGACATTCCACATCACGGTTAGTATCCCATCAACTTCCTACACCTCGTGCAATCATCGCACAAGAGTTTTATGTGCCGTTATCTTCTACATACCCTGAAAGTGTACGTAGTTGACGTTTGTAAAAAGCAAACCCATGGCTCCTTTAGATTAGTACAACTACCCAAAAACCACACAGCCATTTTCTGAAGTGTCCAAATTAGTACCATTGTATAGCAATGGTTTGATCAGTGGCTTAACGAGGAGAGGATGCAGGGGGGTGATACTCCATGTGCCCAGTTTTTAACGGGGTGGGGAACCTATTTACTATCCCGGGCCGCGTAAATTGTAGATTATCGCTGGCCGGCCGCAAATAACAATTTATTTTATCCTAAAATTCTACCTTTATCTTACTACGAGGAATAGAGGCTTCTTATGACATACTACCTTAAGTACCTGCTTATCATCGAGCTTCGTTTTTACGCGCTTTTTAGTCTAAATTAGGCAAGGAAAGTTCTGATGCGGGACATATCAAATGTTCACGTGGGCCGCAGGTTCCCCACTCCTGTTTTAAGGCACCAACAGGTCGAAAATTACAACAGACTTATGCTTGTTATGCAGTTGCTTCCGTCGACAAACGTTGACTTCTCTGAGACAAGAAAAATTTGTGTGAATGTCTTTATACCGAAGCTATATTTGTCACCAGCTGCACTAGTGGATGTCCAACATCTTGTTCTACAACAAAGTTTAAACTGGTGCTTTACACGTCCATGGCAATTGATTTCTTTCTTCAATACGCAAAACAAAGTTTACGTCAATGTCTCTATACGTCACAAAATATTTTGTCTATTCCACGCTTAGACCAAGGCAGGCGCAGTGGAGCGTTGAGCACACAGCTTTATTGCTTAACTATTGTTGCAGAAACTTGACAGTTTTGCTGACGTAGCCTATAATATTGTCAGCATTCATCAGTTCCACTCTCTTGTGTCTTAATATTTGAAGGTGATAGACAGCAGGCGCGTAGCCCGTGGGGGGGGGCAATTGCCCCCCACAATTATGGAAAGTTGCACCAAAAATTTTCAGGTCAATCAAGCTTTTGATACGTAAGCCAAAGAAATACTTTAGAGAAAATCAACAAAACTGCTTAAGGAACCCATCCTTCAGTTTTTAGTCGAACCTGATCAAAGCTGTGTGGTTCACCAATTGTCCGTGATTAATCAAACTTTGTGTATAATGCAAAGGCTGGAGAATTCATATCATGGCTATCCTTTACCTCAGGTAAGGTAGCCTAAAGGATAGCCATGTAGAAGTTGATGGTAATGAATACAAACTTATATCAAAGCGCTTGTAATCGTTAACTCCGTGTAGAAAAAAAGTTGATAATGAAAAACAAACTTATATCTAAGCGCTAGTCATCACTAACCGCAAGCAACAACAAGGCGCAGCGCTTATCACAGCTGTTTCTGGCGCACCAGCTTACTGTATCCCACCTAAGGGCATGGGTGTAGCGGAGCGGGAACGCGTGGGAACGGCGTTCCCACACCTTTTTGAAATTTTGCTTTAAAATGAGTTAGAAACTGTTTCAACATGGTTAGATTTTTGGGTGTGTTCCCACACCTTTTTTGTCAGCACTACATCCCTGCCTGAGGGTGATGTAAGCTTCATTTCAAAATCATCCCAAAAGTTCTTCTCTGATAATTCTGGCTTGCTACAAATACTGTACAACTTATGCTTTTCTGCAGTGTTAGCTGTAGCCTTAAATTAACATTGCAGATTTTTGTTTTTGTATAGTTTTAAAATTAAATGCGTGAATATGGCGGTGATATACGTTTTGTATGACATGAAGCTCAAACTTTGGCGAAGAACAGCTTCAAAGTCTGTTTTATTAGGCAATTAGGTCATAGATAGACACTATTTAGCAACAATAGCATTCATTGCAGATATTCATTTGCGACGATTAAACATGTGCTGTGAAAGTTCAATCACAATTGTGTGGACCCTTAACGTTTTCATCAATGATTTCACATTACCTTACCAACACGTAAATGAAAATAAATCAGTCTTGTTAAGTAAGGAGTGTCCGACCTGTGCATACTCTCAAAGTGTTTCTACTTTCACCTACTGTTGATTGCCACCCTATCCTACAGTAAATTTGAAATCATTCAGCTGCAACGGGAAGAGTAAGCAGCAAAATCTAAAATGTGGGTAGCAAGATGCTCGTAATTTTGTAAGAACTAAGGGCATTGACACTGCCATTACAGTACTTACAGATAGCTTGCAATCTGTTTTCTCGATCAAGAGCATGTGACTAAAATGAAATTAAATTGAATTTTTTCGCCGTCGATTGGATTTTGTTATTCAAACACTAATGGATTAAAAAAAGACTTCAACCGCTTACGCTAGAATGCACTAGATCAGTAATTATAACGGCACCCACGATGACTTCTTGCTTAATTGTAATGTTGGCTGCAAAAAGCTTACTACAGATCTTGCAATTATAACGTCGAAATTTCCACAAACTCTTTGACAAGAAAGTTTGACGAGCAAATGGTGGATTTCATCCAAGGCAGTAGTTTGGAACTTTACTAAAAACAAGCTTTTAAACCTTGTCAATTTAATGAAAATTTGCTTTTCACTTGCTGGTTTAAATCTGAACACAGTTGTTCAGGAAAAAACACCAGACAATGCACATTTTATGGATGATGTTTTAAAAACAAAGGGCATTAAATATTTAAACGTTGAGACTTGATTGTTGTTTGTCCCCCTATAAAAATTTCTGGCTACGAGCCTGATAGATAGTCAGCAGAAATGTCGAGTCGAATGCAAGCAGGCATATAGCCCTAATTTCCATGAAGTTGCACCCAAAAATTTTCAGGTTAATCAAACCTTTGAAGTATCAGCCAAAGAAAGACTTCAGTGTAAATCAATGAAACTGCTTTGAAGAACCTAGGCTATTCTACTTCAGCTTTTGGTCGAAGTTGATCGAAGCAGTATGGTTTACCAACTGTCCGTGATCATGCAAACGCGTATGGCGTAAGTCAGGGGTGTACAACCATTCAACACTGCCGGGCCAAATGCACGTAACCAGACTGGTCCACGAGCACAGCTGCATATGCCGAGCTCTGCGGGTTAGACAACTCGCAAGCCACCCACAGAAGATTGGCAATACCCTTTGAAAACCGTAATGCTTGCTTGTGAAGCGACGGCGTCTGGATAAAGTGGATACCAGGTGCGGGTGAACTGGCGCGAAATACCACATGCGAGGAACGTCTCGCAGGCCACAGTATTTAAAATCAGGCCACAAAACGTCAGCTCCCGGGCCACTTTTGGCCAGCGGGCCACGGGCTGCACACCCCTGGCGTAATTGTTAAGGAATTCATATCATAGCTAACCTTTACCTGAGATTTACCCTCCGTGTGGGAGTTGGTGATTACGAAACACAAACTTGTATCTAACTGTTTGCAATCACTAACCGCAAGTGAAAAGGTAAAAACAAGGCGCAAAACTTTTCGCAAAAGCTGCTGTCGCATCAGGTTGATGTATCCCACCTAATGCTGAAGTAAGCTTTATTTCACGCATGGCTTTATTTCACGCATGGCATCGCGAAGATACCTTCTTGACAACTCTGGCGTCCTAGAAATAAAATGTATCCTATAGCTACAGCGCCGACCGTAGCCCATAGCCTAATATGGAGCAGACGTTTGATTTTTTACAATTCTAAGACCCACTGCGTGAATATGACGGTCACATGCGCAGCGGCGTCACGAGGTTAGATGGCACCTGGGGCAAGAAACAAGTTTGGCGCCCCCATGTTTGAACCTGAGATCTTTCGGAAGCAAATGTACTGTATTGAAGAAAGTACTTGTGACATTGTTTGGACTTATCGGCGTCCTCCAAAGTAATACGGCGCCCCCATAATGATTCGGTGCCCGGGGAATTATGCCCCCTTTGACCCCCTCGTTACCCCCCTGGGCATACGTGTTATATGCTTTGAAGCTCAAACGTTGCCTCTGAAGCAGTTCAATTTCAATCCTTCATTGTTAAGTCGTAGTCATTGCTCAGCAACAATAGCATTCATTCTCGCTATTCAGTTGTGATGATTAAACTTGCATTGTGACGGTTCAATCACACATAGTAGAAGGCTTAACGTTTTCAGCTATGATTTCCGCTTAGTTGAAAATCAGTCTTGTCAAGAACTCAGGGTCCGACCTGTGGATAGTCTAAAGGCAGGCCTGCACAACCCAGAAAGCTTGAACGGCCAAACTGATCAACAAAAATTCGCCGGGGGCCACAAAAGTCTATTTGATTTCGCTGTAGTATGGAAGAAATTCTGGAACGACAATTAATTATCCGAAGTCCGTCTTTAGCAAAATTATCTACATTTTGTGCAACTGAGAAAACTCTCGCCGGCCGCAAGAATAGATCTTGCGGGCCGCATGTGGCCCGCGAGCCTTATGTTATGCAAGCTTGGTCTAAAGGTGCTTCAACTTTCATCTACCTGTTAAAACTTGTCACCTCAATGTAAGATAGACTTTGTTTGCTGGCCTAAATCTGAATACAATTGTTCAGACAAAACGCCAGACAAACACATATTTTGTGGATGATGTTTTAAAAACATGTGGCATTAAGTATTCAAATGTTGAGACTCAGTTTTTGGTTGCCCCCCTACAGTGGCGTAGCGGGGCTAAGTTCCGCCCGGGGCCAACCATAAAAGTGCCGCCCTTTCAACCCCCAAATTTCCTAACAAGAATTAAAAATGAAAGAAGATCATGTTTTGTGCTTATTAAAGGTACAAGGAACAATAAAGCAACTTGAACATCACAATCAAACACTCACAAACTGAAATGAGTCTTGTTTTTCATTGTCGATTACGAGTCTTGGTTTTTCTGCTTGTTGCCACCTTTCTCATCATTGCTTTTCCTATTTTTTCGGTTTTTTACATATGCATATATGGACCCGGCATATTTCGTCAAATATTTTCCCTTTTGGCTTTTAGTCTCCGATAAGCCGCATCCACAGGCCTGTGGCCAGGTTTTAAGGTTTGTAGGAGAAAAAAAACTTTTGTAGGGGCAAGATTTTTGTTTTATCATATGTTTAATAAAAATTTTTCTGGGCACAACAAAGTTTGGGGAACACAAAAAATTTAGGGAGGCATTGCCCGTGAATGCCCTCCTCCTGTCTGCGGGTCTGCGCACCCATTGGTTTTAATCGTTTACTCATTTCAGGGGATCAAACGAAAAGTTAAGAGAAGTGATGGCAGTATATCTACTCTATGAAATTTAGACATTTATGTATGTTTATATTTCGTTTCGTATCACCATCTTACTAAAAAAGTATATAGACTGCACATAGCAGGCTATAATAATAAAATTAATAATACAGTATGATATCAGTGATGAATAGAATGTTTCATTGTTCACTTCAAGTTTCAGTAGTGGTTTAATTCTCTTAGACTGTATAAAAGGTTTCAAAAGTTAACTCTGTCGGCACTTGCGCGGGCCCTCGTGAGGTGCGGGATACATTTTGATAAAATAGGTCGAATAAGTTTAAAATTAGCACTGGTTGAGAAACGATGGCTTGCAGCCTTCATCGTCACCTGCAAACATGATCTAGCTGTTAGGTTGGCCTTTTTCCAATCACGCGTGCATAGTGTTATTCCTTGCCGTCGTTCGTTACCCACATACGTCTATTTCGAAAAATTTATTACCAAACCCAGCCAAGTGGGACATCTGTCTTTCTAATGCCCAGCAGTGATTGCAACGTCTTTAATCGTTCTGAACAGCTTTAATCAGTACTGCCATTGGCAAGTTATGCAACTGTTTTGGTTAACGTCCCTTATGATAAAAGCCTTCACCACAATCATACCTAAACATATCGTTTGCTCTTGCATAGGTTTTCAGACTAGGTCCATGCCTCTAATTTATCAAAATGAGAGCAACACCTTTTGTAAACTTTTCTTGTTGAAATCACTTTTTCCATTATTGCAAATACTACGTGACTCAGGCAGTGGCGTAAGTTACAGGTATCTGCACCGCCTTGAACTACTGAGGCAAGCACAAGAGAAAGATGGTAATTCGGGGCATTAAACTAACAGGAAACCAACCAGCAGCAGTAGAGCTCACCAGACGAGATCACTCTACTGATAACACAACGGTCAGACATTGTGACAGAACCTGTCCGATAAATAGGTTGATTAAAATTCCCCAATCCAGAGAACAAGGCAGAGAATTTTTAGTTAGTCCTCGAAAACTAGCAGTTAGCATCGTTACCGTGTCAATTACGCCAAAAATGTTAGCTCATGAAAGGGATTTGTTAGTCTTGTTAAGAGCTAGCTTTTTCTGTCCCAAATTTGGCTTTCTTTTCGATGTCCAAGGCCTTGTGAAAAGGTCAAAGAGTCCTGACTGTGAGAAACTAAAATCTACGTGTGACAATTTAGGAGCTGTGTACAGTTCAGATGTAGATGGCAAGCAATTACACGAGAATATTCTAGATTGCAAAATGCTAGTTTCAACTCGTGCAACTAAAAATTATCGCGTCCTGAAGTCCTCCAGACTTTCTTCGAATTGCTTTATAAATAATGCTGACGATGGCAAAATATATTGCAACCTGCGAACGATCTTCCAGTAAACTGAAACTGATCATTTCATACCTCCGGCCTCATTGACCAACAATAGGTCAGGGGAGGTTGTGTGATTTAGCTTTGATGAGAACAGAAAGGGACGAAACAACGAATGCTTACTTTGATGAAATCATAGACGATTTGCTTCCATAAAGGCATGGAAAGTGTTTTTATATTAGTATATTTGTGTAATTTAACCGGAAAAGGCTGGATGTAGGTATGTTTCAGGGGAATTGTGTTTTTCGAACAAAAGTGATGCATGACTTGCATTAAATAATTTATTGTGCAATTGAAATTAAATGTGTCTCATTAAAAAGAAATTGTCGTTTGCAGTTGCAATGTGTTTTTTTTGTAAGATATACAATTTTGGCAGGCAACACTATGCAGACCTATAAACTAGGATAGCGTTATTATTTGAATATTTTGATATTCTTCATAATATAAATAAATGAGTATAGAAGTATGTTGTGGTCCTTATGGATAATTCATATTTTACACGCTGAAAAGTTTAAAGCAAAAATGAACACAAATATTTTCCTTTTCAAAACATATATTTTCTTCGTGGTTTATCTTTCGTAAAATTGTACCTGCATCTAATCCTTAAATTATTAGAAAGGGCGCACACTTAACTTTGCCATGGGCGCCACTTTGCATAGACACGCCATTGAACTCAGGTGATGTGATGATGTGCCGTTGCGGTGTTGCTAAAGATCGAACGATAGGGGAAAAAGGATCAAGCTAGCCTTGACTATTTACCGTGATTTCATGCAGGACCTTTTTTATCCGATTTTTAATGTGGGGGAAATATACGAGTACACCTCGAATTACCAGAGCTGTAATGTTTGCTGGTCTGCGGTCGAATGTCATCTCTGTCCTTTATTCAAAGGACCTTTGACTGAGGTGGAGGGGAAATGACTTTGGTTGGAGAGAAAGGTATGGGGACTGGGGGACAATTGCCCCCAGGTAAGTATGTTAAAAAACCCTGATTTCAAGACAAACACTGGGATCCTTCAGCACAATGGATTTGACCCAGGCTTTTAGTAAACATTTTGGAAATCTCTCCTCATTCTAGGGCTTCTAAACACAAAAACTGTAGAGTTATAATTTTTTAAAGTTTTAAAAATTTATTTCAAAACAGTAAAAAAGAACTTTTAAACTACTTTCGAAAATCAATTTGTATTCAACAAACTTCCGTCCCCTAGAAGGTGCCGCCCAGGGCCAGGAGCCCACAGGGTCCCCCCTTTGCTACACCCCCTATCGAAATTTTCGGCTACGCGCCTGGATGCAAATGGTGCTCAAAATGGAAATAGGAAAGTTAAGACAAAATTAAAAGTTCGAAACTTACTACTGTACAGGCGTAACGTTTCCTTCTGGTAGACGCTGATGGGCAAGCTTGCTAAAATTATAAGAATTGGCGTCCTGCCCTGCAATAGTGTTGTTCCAGTGTCACTAGTTAGGGAACAATAGTGTTAAGTATGTGTCTGTAATCTTGTGGTTCTGCCTCCAACGCCTTTGTAAAACGTTCTGCTAAGAAAGTGTCTGTAATCATGTGATTCGGCCCGCTCAAATGCCGTTGTACAAAGTTCTGTTTTGTCTGTTTTTGTCCATCTGAGTTGTGCAGAGTGTGTTTGAACTATGGACGTCGTGTCTGGAAACACACAAACAAAAAAAGGGATATTTTTACGGCTCATGAACATGTTCGTGGGACATTCCTTCCCTCTCTGTGAGTCCTCACAGAATAAAGCATTTCTGCTTCCGCGCACGCTTGCATGGGAACAAATGATCTAAAAAATTCTGTAAAACTTGGCAACTTACATTTCCACATTACAACGTTTTTGCCTAATTTTTTCTGCTGCAAGGTTAATGCGGGCTTTACCGCTGATTCTCACCATAGGTTATTTTTGGCGTTCGTGGTTATTTCAACAAAACTTTAAAGAGTGAAAGTTCAGCTTGTGTTGATCAGCTGCGGCAACAAAGGATCAGACGAAACTGCTAGTTCAGTTCATTCCATCAATCTAACCCCGAAAAAAACTTTTTTTTCTGAAATGACAAGTCTGTCACTTCATGTCAACTTTGCGATCAGAGAACATCTTCCCAGGTTCTCGGTGCCAGTCCAGTGAATCCGTTATTTCCAATTACGGTTATGGCTATTGGCTCCGATGCCAAGCAACAGTACTGAATCTCCTGCATGTCATATCTCAATATTACCAAATGATGCGTTTAGGCAAGATAAACTTGAGAAATGGGGAGTGGAGAAAAACAATTTTTTTTACTGCTTTGGATGAACCTCCCAAAATAAAGTGCAGTTAAGACAGCGAGCAGTTTGCTGGTGTGTTTGCACAGGAAGCAGTGCTGTTGGTTTGTTGATCACGTGATTCTGACTCACGACGTCCACTGATTTGAGCAAACTCGTTAATTTCAACAAACGTCAAATCAACCAACGGTGCTGGTCATAAATATCACTTCACTTCGAATTAAGGGTTACCCACAAGTGCCAGTGTTCAGTTGCAGTTACTGATTTTCAGTGAAGCGCATATTCACTGTTGAGCTACACTCCCTGAAAATTTTCCAGCCAACAAGGTTTCGGAGGTTCTTGTGCGTCACAATGGGGTTGCTTTACTTTCCTTTGATTAGTTCGTTTGTTTATTTTAAAGAAATATTTTTCAGCCAGTCTTTTTTACATTAGCGTCAAAATGACGAAGCATCAGCATATTTGTTGCAGAAATGATGTCCTCCTTTGACTGATTAATATTAAACCATTTATCTTTGCCTCTGGTTCTTCTTACTCTGCTCCGAGCAATTCAGTGAGTTCGGCGTTATTCATCAAGGTAATAGAGAATGAAAAACAAGATGCTAGACTTTGCGACAAACTCTCTTTTTGGAAACTGACTGAGTGAAGCACGTATTTTGTAAGTTGATACATTTTTTTCAAAGATGGCGTGCTCCTATACTACTTTTTAGGTCTTTGCGTAATCTCCGCACCTCAGTTATTGCGGTGTTTCATCTGAATATTCATCGTCTTCAGTTTTAGATCGTCTCCAGGAAGGGGAAGTCATGTTCAAAATACATCGCAGAAGGTTTCTCGGCTCATATGAAGCAAAATTATGCAAAGTGGATGATAGCTTGCTTTACTTTTGCTATTCTTCAGTATCATGCAGTTGCAGAGGCAGACTTACAAGAAGAGAAAACAAAGGTAGGATATCTTCGATGACTCAACAATAAAGATAGTGGTAGATCTACTGCACCTAATGAATATTTTCTATCTGTTTCACTACTGAAATTTCGTAAAATAACTTCTTGCGAAGCGCAATAAGCCTAAAATGAACCAGAAGCAATGAGCACGGCTTTTACACAACAATGAAAGAGCTACAATAAATTGTGCTGCTTTTATATGCGTTGTATTTAATTTTCATACTAATTTGTTGTCGTCTTGGTATCACGTTTGTCAGACAGGGGAATACTAAAAACTTTCAAAATGGGTGATCTTTGTTTGATTCTTTCACTCAGTGAAATATTCAATCTGAAATTTTGGTTTTGATATGTCGATGCACAAAATGTACGCTGCCTCTGCGTGTTGTGACTGAAACTACAAACTGGATCCAGCAGTTCGGATGAACTGAGCTGCTGTATCCGTGCACTTCACAAAGAAAGGCAAATTTTTGTCATAGAATACGCGGCCACTACGACCGCGACTCTCTTTAGAGAATAAATATTTGACTTCTTAGGAAGCAAGCACAAAGTGACAAATTAATGCTCTTTTTATATCACTTTGATTGATCTATTGCTGTTGGAAACCAGCGTGAAGAACAATATGAGCATCGACTACGTGATAGGAGTTTAAGTAGAAGCTAAATGTTTGTTTGTGGCGCGTTTGTTAAAAGGAAGTGTTCAACAATTTAGCAAAACAGCAACGCTTTCACTTTTGTTAGGTTGGTGACAAACGACAAGACTTCGTATGCAAAACACAAAATGCTGGGTTCCGAGGCAGAGGTTCTTTTCCTTCCGCTTTTATTAAACCTCAAATGCCGTGAAAACTTTTTGTGCAGTGGATATACGTCACATCCGGTCAGTGAGTTTCGGACGGAAAGAAAATTTTGAAGATTTGGATGAAAGTTTTGCTGATCTAACAATCGTCTCCTTTGTATTCGACAACACATCTCGCCTACCTCTAAATTTCGCCGCCATCAACGAAGATTCTGCTACAGCTTGGGTTGATGGAATAAATTTGCTGAAAAAACAAATTTTATCGTTAAAACCTCGACTACACCTCCTATTATATCCTTTTCTGTTTTCTTTGAAATGTTCTGAATATTTTTAACGTGTTTTGGCGTCAGCTGACCAGGGCCGAATGTCATTGTATTGGAGGCTGTTGAAATGCCCCTTGCTGCTGGAGGTGTTGTAATACTCTGCCAGGGTTTGTTTGCTCATGGTGTTTATCATCGTCCGGGCCACAGAAGCAGCATGTTCAATTGCTGTGCAGTGGCGTAGCCAGCCCAAAAATTTGGGGACGCCAAAAATTTGGTGGGGCCAAAATGTTTGATTTTAGGTGAATAACACTATTTTGTTTGCAAAAATGCTTCTCAAAGCACAAAATGACTATATGTTCTAAACATTTTTGGGGGGCATAGCCCCTTTGCTCCCCTGTCAACGCCTATGTTGCTGTGTCAACATGGCCTCTGTCGGGAGTGAGAGGAATGCGTCAATTCGAGAAAACACCAACACGACTTGCAAAGTGAGCTGAAAGACTTATTAAACGCGATCAATATGGTGTTGTTCCCACCAGGCTGAAAAGTTATCCTGCAAGATTCTATTTGAAAAAGAGCTGATGATGCCTACCTAGTTGGTGAAATATATATTCCGATAAGATCATAGTGTCTCATTCTTGGCTGTGAAAGGATTTTTTTGATAGATAGTGAAGGATTTTTCACTTTAATTTAAAAAAATAACTTCAATTTGACGAACGCTTCCCATTTCACTTCAATTTATGCTCGACACAAAAAGAAATGCAGATTAGTCATGGATGATCACTCAACCATCGAAGTCCTTTTGATCTTTTTGCTGTAGCATTGAGATCAACGAAGAGCGAATTGTATCTCGTTGTTTGTTTGCGGGATATTTTTTTGTGCAAATGTGTCTCGAATGCCGATTACTAGTTGCTATTGCTCTACAATCTACACTCCACAGCCAGTTCTCCTTTTGCTTGCTAGTTTGCCCAAACTCTTGCGCATGTTTTTAAGCCAGCAACACGTGCGTGCGCCGACCATTCGCTGTCAATCCTTCGAAAATTCCCTCCCTCTGCGCCGGTGGTTGCTGGTGTGAGGAGGAGGATTAATATGAAGAGTTATCTAAACGTGATTGTTGCCGCCGATGGCTTATTTTTATTCGACGACACTAAAAACAGACAAATGTCGAAAGCAAGTCAGATATTTTTTCTGATGTAAGGGATGGGGAACTCGAGGTTCCGGAAAGAGAGGTAGGAGGCAATTAAATCTAAAATGCTATTACAATCGATAAAGTTGTATGTATCTTTTTAAAATAATTTTATGATTATGGCTAATAACAGTTGTGTCTCAAGCAGTATCTATCAAAAGAAATCCTGAATCAAACATTGTAATGTTTACCAAGTATATATTTCGCAACTGATCAGGCATCTTCAGCTCTTATTTAAATAAAATTGTTTGAGAAGCATGTGGAGTACTGGTCAGCTTTAATTGATTCAGTTAAGTTTATATTTCAGCAACAGTAAGATACATGTTGACAGCCACAATGAAGAAAAAAAACTATTTTGGAGAAGAAGAAATGTAACGGTGTTTACTTTTTTGTCAACAATAAAGGCAAAGTGCAAACCATTGGACGCTAAATTTCGTTAGAAATTTGGAATTACGGCAATTAAGCTTTTAAGAATTGTTAAAGTTGAAAAATATCAGATGCATTACATGATTTTCAGTTTGGGTAGGAATCTTGAAAGGCACGACAAGTTCATTACTATATCTTTCGTTCAAGAAGGGCCAAGCAGAAGAATGAGCACGTGAAAGTAGTTTCTAAATAATGCAAACAGTAAATAGAGAAAACAGGAAAGGTTTATTAGTTCAGAAACAGAGAGCATATGGTAGGTTGAAAAATTGCGTTCAGTGCAAATTTCGACTAAGTTCCTTTTTTTATTAAAATGCAAATATATTTCGACAAGACTTGCATACCTTTGCAAATGTTTCATGATGTCATAGCGGCCTTTTTTGTACAATTTTTATCCTTAGTTTCGTTGCAGTTTCAGTGAAAGTTGTGGTTAGACAAATTTCGTCTAGCGAAACATGTTTTATAAGCCCGTATAACTGAATATTGGAAATAAGCTTTTATCTTCTTGAGTTAAAACGATTTCTGCTGCGCATTAGACTGTAAATCAGAACAAGCTCTTTACGTAAGCACAATGCAACTTTAGCTGACTTTTCTATGTGCTCAACTGGTGCTAAAACAAACAAACGTTTAAGTAGTTTAACTGTCTAAGAAGGCTACAGTCCAAGGCTGCTTTAATTGATATACTCGTATGCTGAATGCACGGGCACTGAATTCTTGTGGTTATGAGAAAGTACCTGAAAAGCAAATTATCCGTCAGCAGTGGAAGTATTGAGTAGCGCGAAGAAAATAAGCTTACCATTTTTCTAAAAAGACCGGTTAATATCACAAAACATATCCAATTTTTTCATTCGTAACACGTTTATTGCCATTTATGCAAAATATTTCTGTATCCCGTGGGTACGAAAGATGGTTCCAACTTTAGCACTTTGGTGCTTTTCCAGGGTATTTTATGGCCGTTTTTAGAAGTATGCTGAATTATAGTGATTGTTGTCAGTTTCTTTTTTTCTTTATGTCCAATTTGTGAGCATTCCTTTTAGTTTTGCCGCTTCATCGGTATTCCCTAACAAAAAAAAGCGTTGGCACTCTTTGATGCTTCTTAAAAAACGATTTTCTGCCTCCTTTACGCAACTCGGATGGTTGTGCAATGCTAAGCATTTCACTGGTGTAAATTTTTTCTACAGTTTGCTGTTAAAATTTTCGGACCACAAATCACCACGAAAATCCTCAAAGTCAAAATGTAAAGTACATTAGTTTGTCCGACACTACTAATATTCATCATGTTATTGCCTTCCTTGCCCTCCAAAGAAAACCGCAATTGCAACAAAGCGATTTTAGTCATTCACTAAAAATACAAAACAAACTTCATCTACTTTTTCTCGATCAAAGACTCCTGCATAAGAAGGAATCGTAATATTAATGAACGTGAACAATTGAACACACGTAAGTACATGTTTGTCAATGTACGTAAAGCATTCCCGTGGAGGACGTATAGGGAAGTTATATTCAAATTTATAGCACCTTGGTGCATCCCAGTCTATGTTAGGACCATGGCCAAATGCATTTGAAACCGTTACCACAGGTACCCCTCTAAAGCACACGCCCAGCCATGTTCCTCAACATCAAGCCACACAGCACTTTCTTACTTGATGTTCCAAGGACGCCGGAACAGCGGTAGGGCGGCGGCGGGTGCAGTAAAAGAGTTAATGGCAATGGAAACTTTACGAGGCAATACACAAAAACATCGTTGTCCACATGCTTCTTTCTGTTCAGCAATAAGGTTGACCCCAAAACTACTAATAGAAATTTTAGAAAACCATTCTGAAATTTCTGGGTGCGCGAATATGTAGCTGCAATAAATTTGTTTCAAATCTACCTTGATAAAACATAAATTACCTGGAATGCAGTTATAAAAAAGACACCTCCGCTCCCGTTGCCCACCTTTTGAAAGGGCAGGGTGAGCAATGTCCCGTCATGCCCAGCTTTCCGGCGTACCTGTGATGTTCAACCTTCCACTGACAAAAAGCTCGCAACAACGAAAGACCGCCAGATACTGCAGAACTCTGATGAGAAGCAGTGTTGTCATTCTTATACTGCGCAACAAGCAATATTACCGTGCTGTTACTGTACTGATAAGAGTCTGCTCTAGAACTACATTTTTACATTTTCGCTCGTTTCAAAGTAAATTGTGAAGTTCCGCCTCTGCGCAGTTTCGCAAAGTCTAAAAGTATTGAGTCGTCATAGGAAGGATTTGCGCCGGGCTCCAAAAGAGCGGGGCCCTAGGCCATGGCCTATTTGGCCTATGCGTAAATCCGTCACTGGTCACGGCCCTGGGTCGGAATAACAATGTAATTCTTGTTTCAAGTGATTTAGCAGCTCGTTTGATCAGGGCGTACCGAGGGGGAAACACAGTGTCCCTTGCGCCGAGAAGTCCCAACAATGTCGCAGGTGTACTTTACTTCAATACAGTACATTTGCTCCTGAAAGACTTAAGGTTCGAACATGGGGGCACCAAACTAGCTTCTTACTCCGGGCACCATCTAACCTCGGTACGCCCCTGCGTTTGATCCAACATCTTTGAAGACTTTCAAATATCTTTTTGTAAGTACCGGCTTGTGCAGCATATTTGGCATTTTTTCTTAATACCACGATACATCAGCATGGGAAGTATTTGCAGATTCTAAGGAACACAAACAGGAAGGTATCAGCCTCAGTGAAACAATCAAAATTTTGTCCAACCGCGATATTGCAATTACAAAGAAGCAAGAAGAAAAATTAAAAGTAAGTTTGTAGAATTATCAAAGATCTTTACGTATTCATTTACAAACTCTTTGGGCATTTAATGTACTGCGGCCAAATTCTGCCAATTTTGATTATTGGTGGAATGTAGTTCCAAATAAAAGTCGGTGAACACTTTGAGGAAAAGAAAATCCAGGAAGAACTGAAATGCTTCTTGCGAATTTCGAAAAATGTAACAACAACTGAAGGGCCGACGTTTTGAGGTAACATCACTATGTCAGGGACCAGCTCAAGCAGGGCAATGAGAAAACTATATGCCATTTGTAAACCATGGGGAAGGCATGCGCTTATGCGCTTTCATTCTATACTGACAGCCTACAACGTACTGTAAAGTCCTACTTAGCAACTCAAACGAGTTGCACATTTTACTAAGAAGTAATTTGTCGTTGGTTAGGTTTTTGATCATTGGCACAAAAAAGTAAATATGTCCCAAAGTTAAGATTTTTGTTAATGTGTGTTAAATAACATAGTGATAGTTTCAAAAGCTATTTTAACAGATTTTGAAAATGTATCCTTTCCACGCACGATTACATCATGTAGTTTACAGGTCGTGTTGCGGCCATAGGGCAGGCATGGGCGTCGGAAGGGGGGGGGCAGGAGGGCCTAGGCGCCCTCTAGATTTTGAAATTTATATAGCAAAAAAAGGTTGTTTTCTTAGTTTTGAGTGGGAAAAAACAAATTTCACCACTTTTGTCCCCCTGGAAAAATTTTGGAAAAATCCCCTAGTGCCCCCCCTAGAAAAATCCTTCCGACACCCATGAGAGCAGGAGTTCCCAACCTGTGGTACGTGTACCACTAGTGGCACGCAAAGGTCTTCCAGGTGGTGCGCAAGTAGCTTCCATTTTTTCACAAAAACCTGGATTTCACAGCTTTCTAGTTTACGTATCGGGTTTGTTTCTAAATAAATACATTTTCCGCTAGCCTGCTATTCCTATTGTATCGCAACATTATGACTTTCTATGCTCTGTTAACAAATTTACGCCACGCATCGACCAATTGGTGGAAGGTTAACAAAAACAAAAATCTCATTAAATTTAGTTGTGGTCTTTTATTGTTATTTTAATGTATATCATTCTTCTGAGTAAACCAATATTTGATTAAACTAGTTGTTCTGGAAGAAGTGGTACGAGTTGACAAAACGGGGTGCCCAAGCAGAGCCGTATCAGCCGCACTCCATAACCCCCAATTGGAGGGGGCCACGCTGTCACAGGGGGCCCGAAATTCCAGTCCGGTCACCACTTAGCACCCCAGAGAAAGCTTCGATCCCCAAATAGAAATATGAAGCACTAGAAATCAGTGAAGTTAGGGGGCCTTTTGAAAGAAAAGTGCACTACGGTTACTTTGGGCCCCTTTGAAAGCAAAGTTTTCACACATTATAACTGCTGTTGGGGGCTCCTTTGAAAGCAAAGTGGTCACTGATAAATTGCAGTTGCTATTGGGCCCCTTTAAAAGCAAGGTAGGCTACTTTACACATTACATTTGCAAAAGAGGGCCCGAGGCAAGTGCCTCGCTTACCTTCCCTTAAATAAACACACCACTGTATATAATCCTGACAATGATCTTATGTGAGAACATAAAACCGATTGAACACGTTCTGCTTCATCCGATCTGCGTACTTTCTCACCTGGTGTGCGCATGTAAAGACTGTACTGTTCTATTTGAATAAGAGCTGATGATGCCTACTTTGTAGGCGAAATATATACTCTGTAAGATCTTAGTGTCTGATTCTGTGCTGAGAAAGGATTTCTTCGACAGGCACTGTAGTGTAGAGTTATCTTTATATTGAACACATTGAAGTTGCCGATGAGTTTATCACTTCAAAAAGCGCAGATAATACGCAATTTATCATAATAACCTAGACACACAGGTCGACTAAAACACAGATCAGGGTGGAAAAATCCTCAGTGGGAGCCTTGGTCACATGCGGCAGAACGCCTACTACCGTAACTTGAAGTGAACATTTGAGGATTTATTTCCGTGTTATTGTTACGCAATAAAGACCAAGAGCACAACTATTGCACTAGCAAGTTTCGCAACCTGCCTCTGCTGGCAAAGGAGTGAACTGCGCAATTGCACTAAGCGTGTCGGGGCCTCGCGCTCACAACTTTGCCCTGATGGGCCTCGCGTTCATTTATCCGGCCCTGCCTACATGCCTAGTTGTATACGTCCAGAACATGGGCGTCTGAAGGAGGGGCAAGGGGGAAAGGCCCCCGTGGATGTTGAAATTATTGGCAAAAAGAGGTTGTTTTTTCAATTTCAAGAAGTAAAAACCAAATTTCACCACTTTAGGCCCCCCCCTGGAAAAAATTTTGGGAAAAATCCCCGACTGGCCCCCCACTGGAAGAAATCCTTCCGACGCCCATGGTCCAGAAGTCAGACTTCTACTTGATCAACGTAGTTTGTGAAGTGATTGTTGTAAAACAATGTAGGCTACTATGTCTAGTCCAGGTGTCTTCTCTTATTTTGTTCTGCACAGCAGCAAGATACCTTTGGTGTTTACGACCAAAGTTACACATTTGCGCAGACTGCTGTTCAGACAGCCAGATGGAGTTAATTGTGTAGTTAGAAGAATCTATTCTGGGGGGGTGTCACAAAACAGAGTAGTGCAGTTACTGGGTTATAGATGTTAACCGTTGCGTCCACGTAGGCCTTAGTCTATATTTGTTAACATTTATAGGCGATTGAGATACAAAATATTATTAATCTAAACATGTACCATGCACCAGGAGATTAACAGTCTAGACATCAGCAAGGTTTATGCATGCGTATTTCGGCCAGTAAAAGCCCAATACGCACGCTTTACAAGCATATTTCACTTAAGCTCATGGTAAAGTTTATCAATTTGCACTAATGAAAGAAAACGTTCATCGCGGCGCACATGCTTTGACAGCCCTCATGTTTACTCCTTCGGTAATAATGTTTTCATAACTAAACAATAGACTTGATTCTGCTTTCCTGCATTTTTTTTTACATCTGCATTTCATTACATCTCTAAATAATCGCCTTCAATTGAATGACAATGATTTACGACCAAATTCTCTTTGTTAAGCTGGTTCAAAAAATTTTAGTTGGAAACTACGAGCCTATTATGCGTATTTGCGGAAAAATGTTATGATTAATATGCACAATCTGCAAATGCTGTTCATGTTGTGAATTCAAATAAATTTTCAGAATGTCTAGCCCCCTGCACAAACATGATGGCCCCCAATGGAAGACTTTCTGGAGACGGTTCTGCCCAGGCCCGCAGACACGGTGGGGCATTCGGGGCAGTTACCCCAAATCTTTTTTGTGCCCCCGAAATTTTCTTGTGCTCAGAAAAATTTGTTTCAAACATATGACAAAAATTATAATCTTTCCCCATAAAACTGTATTTTTCCCCCAAACCTCAAAACCTGGCTACAGGCCTGGTTCTGCCAAAATTGTGTCTGCAGTTAGAATGTTTTGTTTTGAAGTCCATTCGGCCTTGAAATGTAGCATAACATAGCTTTTTTTATAAATCGCCATTAGGGGGCCCTTGTAAGCCTTTTGGGGGGGTCCAGACTTGGCCTGATACGGCACTATGCCCAAGTGGTACGAGATGGTAAAAAGGTTGGGAACCCCTGCCATAGAGGATTAGCTGCGCCATGCAATTTGTTCAAGTGATAGAGATACTAATAGAGCAATCCTAAAGAAAAAGATTAAGCGGTTGCCAAGACACACAAATTTTAAGGTAGAGTGGTTGAAGGATCCAGATCTGAAAAGTTGGCTATACAGAAGGACAGTGAGAATAAAAAATTTAGTTATTGTAACTTATGCCAGATCACCCTTACATATGCAAACAAGACCATGTTACTGCAACTTAAAAATTCCAACTGTCACAAAAGTTAATTAGCAAAGTTACGGTACTACACAGCAGTGTTTTTTAAGCCTTTTTAGGGTGTCAAAATGACACCCTAAAATTTTGCAGTGACACCCTAAATTCTGAAAGCCTAGATATGGTTTTGCCTTGTATTGAAGTAAAACAATTTGAGGAAAGCATGTTTTCCGGCACGTGGCCATTGCAACAGACGGCTACAATGTTATAGGCCGATACATTTTTCTGGCGCAGAAGTTGGAAGCGAAAATTGTAAGCTTGGTATCTGTGCATTGTCATGAGCATCGCCTCGCTTCGGCCTCTTACAATACTGCCGCAGATTTGTACAGTATGGTGTACGAAACCGCGAAAGCACTTTAATGCAATTATGGAAGTGTTTTACTGTTTCACCGTTGCGATGGGCTTGTTTACTGATGCATCAGACTACAATGAAGACAAAAGGTCAGTACTTGCAGCGCGCATGCAAAACAAGGTGGTTGTCGAGTGAGGCAACAGTGAGAGCTAGGAGTGAGATTTTGGCTATTCAGGCCGCACTGAAGCAGCTGTCAAAAAGTATAAATGATGCAATGTGTGTTGTTTTACTGCGACTTATAAAAACAAAGAATTTGAACATGGTGCTTTCTTTTTGTCAATATTGGCACCTCACCTGACAAAACTGAGCAAAGTTATTCAGGCTGGATGTTTTGACTCTGCACACGTGAAAGCTTCCGCAGAACTGTGCATCATTAGCTCTGTGATGCCGCTGCTGAATCTGAGCTTAAAGCTAATTGCGAAAAGTTTGATAGTGAACTAGGGGAACTTGGAACGCTGGATGGTTTGGCTGACTCGTGTGTGTCAAATGGCGTGGCGTTTTGGAAGAGTGCCGAAAGATTAGCAAATTGATTGCGCCATACAAAAAGGGAGGAGTGGATAAACCAATTACCGCGGCATCTCTTTGCTAAGCCTCGCAGGAAGAGTGCATGCCATGATGCCACGAAAATAATTGAACCAAAGCTGGATGATACCCAGTGCGGTTTTCGTCGCTGCCGTAGCACTACAGAACGAATTTCCACTCTCCGGCTAATTTTCTCTGGAGAGCATGCCAAAGACGTCTACATATGTTTTGTCGACCTGGGAAATTATATGGCCGGGTTTCTTGTTAAAAGCGTTAGGGTGATGTTGTGGGAGTAAGGTGTTGACGGATGCCTATTGCTGGCCGTCAAGTAACTGTATTTCTGTTCAGAAGATTGTGTCTCTGTTGACGGAGTTTAATCACAACCGTTCCGCGTTGGTGTTGGACTCCGACAATGGTGTGTACCGTCACCACTCCTCTTCATAGTTTACATCAGGGTTCTCCAAACTACGGCCAGCGGGCCAAATCCGACCTGCGAAGCCATATCATCCGGCCACAAAGCACATTTTGCCAATAATGAAAAAATAATATATTTGCAAAAATGTGTTGATTTGGTAGAATGCAACATATCCATATAAAATCACATTACACAAGATGTCTGGCCCTCGAACTGTTGTGCAATAGCTTATGTGGTCTCTCCCACAAAATTTGAAGAGCCCTGGTCTGCAGGATGAACCGTTTGTTTTTTGCGGACGAATTGGTACTGCATGCGTGATCTTCTCAACAGGGTCTTCAGCTCGCATTTGATCGGTTTCCTGCTGCGTGCGACCAAGCAGGAACGAAAATCAGCTCTAAAAAGATTGAGGTATTGTGTGTCTTAAGATGCCCAAGGCTGTGTTTTCTTCAAGTGAGTGGAAATACACTGCAGCAGGTGGAGGCGTTCAAGTACCTTGGGGTGGTATTCACGAGTGATGAAAGTCGGAAAAAAGAGATTGATACACGGATTGGTAAAGCAAACGTAGTTCTACGTGAGCTTTATTGCTCCGTGGTTGCGAAACGGGAGCTTTCAAAGAACGGAAAGCTTTCAGTTTTCAAAATCGGTCCTTGTTCCGATCCTCACCTGTGGTCATGAATCTTAGGTGACGACTGAAAGAATACTGTCAAAAGAATAAAGGCAGAGATGGGATATTTGCGAAGAGTTCTCGGTGTGACACTTCGTGACAAAGACCACAGGCCTGAAATCCGTAAAGCCTGGGATGTCAAGGCACTTCTCCGAATCGAGAGATCCCAGCTGTATTAGTTCGGCCATGTATCCAGAATGTCCCAGGAAAGAATGGCGAACTAAGTCCTTCAGGCTGCAGTCTACACCCAAAGGAATGCGGCCCGAAGTTCGTCCAAGGACCAGGTGGCGTGACTACATCTCCGACCTTGCTTGTTTCCGTCTTGGTGTGGACCGAGGGGAACTTTCTGAGAATGCAGTTGACCGTGAGGTATTTCGGGTCCACCTAGACCTGCTGTCCCCGCGACTCCCCCATAGGAAAAGTGGGCACGAAAATGAGTGAATGAATGAGTTGCAGGCGTACATTGAAACTTTCTATTTATGAAATTGTCTTCAGTTTGTTTGCCAAAAGTGAATATCGTATTCAAATAATTAAGCATATTTGGACGGAAACTTGCGTTTTTGTGAAAATCAGATAAAAGTATCAGACATAGAAGGGAAAATGGTGTTGACACCTTAAGGTTCCACCATGACACCCTTTCAAAAACCTTAAAAAAACACTGCTATAAAGTATATTCACTAGCACGTTTTGTGACATGTGATGGCAGATACTAGAAAAATTCACCTGATTTTGTGTCTACCTGGGGTTTTCTGTTTAAATCTGTGATATTTTGATGTGTCTGTAGGGAGTTTTTCAAAAAATCTCATTGGCAGTCCTGGGAGTAACGCTTTCACGTCTGTTTCTTGCGCACCAGCTTGTTGTATCCCACCTAATGGTGCTGAAAGCTTCATTTCCAAACCATTGCAAAAATTCCTCTTTGATAAACCTGGCTGGCGTGCTCCAAACACAACTGTAGCCTTAATTGCATATCGTAGATTTTTGTTTTTTACCTTTTTTAAAACGGAATCCGTGAATATGGCGGTGATATACATTTTGTATGCCTTGAAGCTCAAACTTAGGCTAAGTAGTAATCCAGTTTCAAAGTCTTAGGCCATAGTCACTGCTTGGCAACAAGAGCACTCATTCTAGATATTTATTTGTAATGATAAAACTGTACTGTGACGATTCAATCACAATTATGCGGAGCCTTAAAGTTTTCATCAACGACTACTTGTTAGCTTGCCGACAAGTAAAGGTCAGTCTTGTCAAGTAATCAGAGTTTGACCTGTGCATTGTCTGAAGTGTTTCAACTTCCATCTGGTGTTAATTGCCACCATGTCCTATTGTAAATTTGCAATCATTCAGCTGTAACGGAAAGAGTCAGCAATAAAATCTCACGTAAGCAGCAAGATGCCTTTGACAACCGGATTCACGTCTTATATGCGCGCAACTTGTGTAGTGTAGTGCAGAAGACCTGCTTCGGGAGTTGGTGTGTTACAGCAAAGTTGCTACTCGGCTTTGATTTCACCAGTGCCGGATAATGGGTTAACAATAGTAGCAAATGTAGCAATTGCTACGGGCCCCGCGCTTTTGGAGGCCCCGCGGTCTTCTGTAATAAATCTTTTTTATTACATTATATATAAGATATTTTTCAGTCTAAGAAGTCAGTATTTTGCTAAACTTGTCATAAGTAGTAAGCGAAGGTTTTCAATTGAACGCTGTCTGTATCCAGAAATTCTTGTTTAATTCTTCCTGTACATCAGTTACGTAACAAACGGCACAGGATTGCGGTCACGCCGTTCAGCACGTTACACTCAGAACGTTAGGTCACAATGCGAACTGGAGAGAGCATGCAGAGAGTAAAGCAGTAACACGGATGCGACGCCTTGCCCACACACGTTATGATTTAGCAGGTGTTGATGAGTTTTTTTTAACTTGAAATGTTACAGGCCCCGCGCTACCTTAATCCGGCCCTGGATTGAACGTGTGTTGATGTACATCAGAATCGTGTAAATATAAAAAGCGCAACCTTATGGCAGCCACGATGACTTCTCGCTCTGCTGCAGTATTGGCTGCAAAGAGCATACTGCAGATCCTGCACTTATATCATCGAGATTTTCATAAGCTCTTTTGCCAGAAAGTTTTACGAGCAAATGGTGGCTTTGATCCAAAGTATAAGCTTGGAACTTCTCTCACAACACTTTTAAAACTTGACAATTCAATGAAAAGCAGACTTTTTATTTGCAGGCTGAAGTCTGAACACAACTGCTAAGGAAAAAATCAGAAAAATGCATGTTTTGTAGATAATTCTTTAAGAACAAGGGGCATTAAATATTTAAGTGTTAAGACTCAGTTGTTGTTTTTCCTATACCCGAATGAACGGATTTGCTTTGTTAAACATTCATAGAAATCATACGCCTGCTCCAGAGGGAACATTTATTTATAAACCTACGTGAAACATGGAGCAAGCATTTTTTAATAAGAGTTTTTAACTGTTTCACAGCATCAACATACTTTAGTGTTACTTGATTGACTACTTGCTTTTCGTTCTATCTCATTATATTTTCGTTTCTGACATACATAAAATATGTTTGGTGCAGTGGCAAGTGGGATGTGACGAAACCCGTCCATAAAAATTTTCTGCGAACGCTACTTACTGTAGGCCTATATGTGCGCACACACCCCTCTATGTATCCAGATTTATTGGAGGCGGGCTTGTATAGACGCTGCCCCACACATTAAAGGAAATTGCTTCTTGAATTGCCGCTTGCATGGCCTGAATCTACCCACCAGAAAGGAAACCCTACCCCACATATCGAGTGATGTTGTGATTGTTTGCAGTTACACAGTGGTGAAAACGGCAAGGTCACTTTCAAATCGTTTTTCGAATTCTTTAAAGAAGTTACCAGCCTCCCTGAAATAGTTGATGTGTTCAACGTCATCTCGGCGGACCAACAAACATTGACTGTGCGAGAACTGTACAAGTTCATTCAGGTAATAGTTTTATTTGTACCTTGGGCAATGCAGATACATTTAGAATCCATGCAAGTACAGCAATATTTCTGTGCCTCTCGTACATGTCGCTACATATTGCCTTTCACATTTTTGAAGCAACGCTTAAACCCATTAGTTTAGTCAGTGTACAGCTGCCTTCCATGTTTTGTTCACGGTTGAATGCCTATTTTGACATGGTCCTACTCCATCTGCAGCCAGTAGTTTCCGTAAGCACAATAGAAGGTACAGGCGAGCAGATGGTATTTTGCGCAAAAGTAAAAAGAGATTTGTATCACTGGGCGTAGTTATCCTTTATTCTATTGTATCGAGAAAAATTAGCTTACTCGAAGTTTTGTAAAACCATGGATTGTGTTGAGTTAGTTTTTGACATAAAATCTTGAGTAGGTATTGTACGGAGTTTAAAGCCGGTTCAGGTTCAGGTGTTCGGGTTCAGGTAGCGAGTCTGGGGTCTTCCCTTACCCCGACCAACCTCCCTGCCCCTCGAGCTATATTTTCAATATTTTTTAATTATTTTCATATTTTTTGCGTTGTAATATTTTTCATATTTTCAAGTTAATTTTTTCAATTTTTAATTTCATATTTTCGAGATAACTTGGAGGTTTGTCAAAGCCGGCCACTTCATGCTCTAACCTGTCACTGATTGTCGAAGACCGAGGCGTGCCAGGGCATGCCACATTTTAATCCGGTAAGCAAATATTCAGGCAACCGACCAATGTCACTTCACTTGAACATCATTCAATAACCATGTGGATGTATCAAAGCAAAACGCATCGCCAACCTGCTAACTTCATCAGTCTCCTTTGCGTAGCATTCGCCTTTTAACGTTTATCGTGTTTTAACAAAATCAAACAGGAAATTATTCATTACGGTTGCTTTAACGGAAAGCACTAAACACTTTACAGTTCGTCAGTTTCACCCCTCTCTGTAACAAAATTAATATAACCGTATCATTTTTGCAGAGCAGCATTTTAACAAAATTTGTCTACCTTTTTTACGTCAGCGATAACACTTCGTTACGACTTCTTCAACCAAAGGTAGCAACCACTGCAAAGTATATTTTCATTATTAGTTCCATATTTTAAAGATAGCTTGCAACCTTTCTTTGGTCACCACACCGCTCCAGCTGTGGTGGATAGGAATGCCACGTTTTAAACAAATACACCACCTGTGCCCCAACTTGTTACGGACTGTGTTGCAAAAGGGCATACCCAAACGTGTCTGTTTTTAATCTTATAAACAAACATGCACGTAACTGGCACCGACCGACCTTCGTCGGTCACGTCACGTGACGGAGGATGGTGTAACACTTTACGTTCACGTCACAATATATGCAGCGATCCATCGCAAAGAGCAGGTTTTAACAAAAGCGAACAAGGATATACTCAATGCGGTTGCTTTAAGGTAAAGCCCGAAACACTTTACAGTTAGTAAGTTTCACCCCGTTCTGTAACAAAATTATTATAACCGTATCATTTTTTACAGAGCAGCATTTTAACAAAATTTATCTGCCTTTTTACGTCATCGTTAATATTTCATATCTTACGACTTCTTTTAACGAAAGTAGGAACCATTGCAAACTTCGAATGTTAGATACATATATCTCATTAGCAGTTTAAATTTCCTTTTCCTCCGAATGTTTTTGCTTTCTGTAAGTTTTGTTGTTCCTTTGTGTAGTGTTACTTCGCTCATTAACTGCATATTTCAACCATCGCATAGCCTATGATGATGTTGCACAAACGAACCATGCCATTGCTTCAATCTGTAACCGATTGCGTTGTGAAAAGGCATGCCCACTACCTCGGGTTTTAATCCGATAAGCAAATATTCACACTTGCTTCGTTTGAACATCAGTTGA
>Ga0210059_1002501_pt1 | contig 28865 bp, 17 predicted proteins | sample Ectturendosymbi2_FD_188042 | JGI IMG/M metagenome (GOLD analysis project Ga0210059, IMG submission 188042) | Ecteinascidia turbinata endosymbiont from Florida, USA - Sample 2 (SPAdes) (version 2) | ecosystem: Host-associated > Tunicates > Ascidians > Unclassified | place: Key West, Florida...
TTTCTGGTTCAAAAGTTATGCCAAAAATATTCCAAATATGACAGGAAACTCCCAGGGGATTAGCAGGGATTAGTGGGGATTTCCCCAATTAATATTCTATCAACTTATCAACTAGAAATGCTAGAATGTCCATCAAACCCTGTAACAGCTTGTACTATAGCCTAGAAAGCATTTAAATCTCGCGCGGTTTCGCGCCAGTGATTCGGCTTGATTTTTGAACTCCCACGGGATGTTGACGTCATGGATTGTTTTGACAGACCTGTTAAAACCTGTCAAAACATCCTGTGGTTCTGTAAACATGGCCAGAAAGGTTGAAATCGCACGGTGAAAATTGTTTTTTTCATTCTAAACTACAAGTCTTTCCTGATTCAAAGCGGATTTGAACAGCTCTCTAGCTCGATCCGCTGGCGAGTGCTGTCCATATAGAGAAGGGGTGTGTTCCAACCTAAATTGGGGTTTGTGGGTGCATAAATTTTCACCAATTTTTGTTTTTTTATCCATAATTTTGGCTTCAGATATGCTGGAAAGCCATTCAAGGGCTCTAAAGACGCGGATTTTTGCCTAGTTTCCAAAAAAAACATGAGCCAAAAGAATGGGTCAATGGATTGGGGCCCAGGGCCAGGTGAAGGTGGCCAAAAAAATGCAAAAACTCCCCATTTGTGACGTTTCCCCCAGCAAACGCCAAACCAAAAACAAATTTTTTTTTTCGATGTCAACTAGAAGACTTGCTGAATCCGTAGGGGGTTTGAACAGCTCTCTAGCTCTAGCAGCTGGCAATTTATGGCCAAAAAAGGGCAAGCCAATTTATTGGCGATTTATGGCCAAAAAAGGGCGAGCCAATTTATCTTAGAAGTTCTGAAAAATAATGGATCATGTCTGTGTGACCTATTTAATAGCCTTGTCACGATTATAAATAATATTGGAAACTAACTGAAAACTGAAAATAACATCTTGGAACTAGATTTTTGACAATATTTAAAAAATTTTTGGACCATATTACGTGTGAATGAAACTAATGGAAAATTCAATTAAAATACACCAAGCCTTCTATTTTTCCAACTTAGAGCTAAACTTGACCTTTGACTCCAGTTAACAGAAGCTAGCTAAAATCAACTTTGGTACCACAAGAAATATGTAGATTGATTGATTGATATTAAACTTAACTGCTGATTTATGCAACACAATTGAAATTCATTTGCAAAAGTTCATTTTTGATGAGATAAGCTCAGCCTCAAGTAGGCTGGCTAATTTCAGTTAAGTCTGCAAAAAATTCTGATGAGTCTGCTGATTCCTAGAGTATTTGAATGACTGTACCTTATGCAGTTCAACCAGGTGATTGTAGGAACTACTGATGTGCCATTGCTAAAAATATTGCCTCTTAATTGTATTTTTCCTTAGATGTACTAGATCAGGGATGGGGAGTTAATTTTGGCTTGGGGCCACTTTGAGAAGGCCGTGATCAGTGGAGGGCCACAACTTTTGGAAACAGAAACAAATTTCGGTTCAAGTTAGCCTCAGCACCAACGTTTGCTGTGTTGAGTTGGAGGATATTTTAGATTTGAAGATTTTCGTGAATGCTTGCACGGGCCACTGAAAATGCTGTGGCGGGCCACATTTGGCCCGTGGGCTGCTATTTGCACACCCCTGTACTAGATGATTCCAAGTTGGTCTAGGAATTGTCATGTGGTTATGATGCCAATCTGGAGTTTTTAGAAGGTTGTCATAGCGGAAACTCAATGTTCATTTCGCTCTGTGGTTGGAGTTTTCAAAAACCTTTTTGATCAGAAAATAGGTCTGATGTATGAGAAGGTTGAGAACCAGTTGTTTGATTGATTTGTTAAGTGACTGGTTGATTGTTTCCTATGACTTAGCTAACAAACAGAAAGAATACAAAAAGTCATCATAAAAATATGTAACCAATTGTCAGTGGAAATTAGAATAAATAAAAACAATAGCAAAATAACTGAGAAGATCAATGTGAACAATTAGCGTCAGTGTGTCACAGGATTAGTAAAAGACCATCATGGTGTCATTCAGTCAACCAACCCCGTTTGTGACGTTTTGACAGCATTGGAAATAAAATAAGCAAAGTAAGAAAAACAAACACAGAACATGGTGAAGAAAAAATAAAGATGAAGAGAGCATGCCTATGTACATGAAGGAGTAGATCTAGTTTTATTGAGGAAGTTTGATGTGGTTAAAAAATGTTAAACAAAGCATTAAAAATAAAAATTTTGAGGTAAAAAGAAGAAAAACAAAAAAGGGGAGTGTAATTTTATTAAGAGGAAGTGTGTTGGCTCTCAGCCAGTGGTCAGTTTTACATAGTTCAAGGTTAGCAGTTGCCTGAAGAACATTGAAACAAGAGTTGGACGTACAAAGGTTAATATCATCAGCAAATAAAGTAGTATGAAATGAGAAAGCTTGAAAGATGTTCATGGCAGGTCAGTGATGTATGCTCAATAGCACTTTGTTTTAATTTTAAAGCTTGTGTAGCCTATTGGCTATGTTTTGATGTTAAGATGTTCTCAATACATGCTAATTTTGCTAGTCATACAGAAGTTGTTTTTGTATGGATAAAATTTCAATGTTTTTGGGTTGGTTCCTTGTCTTCTTGTCAATAATATTACTAAAAGTTCAACGTACTAAGTGTTATATGAAAAGTGACTTTATCATCTATTCTAACGTTATAGCTCTTCTCATGAAGAGAAATCAAACAAAAAGCATTGTTTGAGTTTGAGTGTCTTTGAAAAAATTGATGGTTAAACTAAATTTTCATCAGTTGTTCTTTGGCTTCCCAATTGGATTCTATCACAAGCGTGCGCTTCAGAATTTTTTAACATTTTTTGTGTCATTATCTTGGAAACACATATAATTTATCATACGCTTGAGGACGAATGTAGCATTTCTAAAATTTGCAGTCCAAGGCACGAAATACGTGACAGTTGAAAAGTGGGAGAGATAATTTCTAATCAAAGCAATGTGATGACAAAAATATAAAAGGTAAACCACTTTTCCACTCAGTATCTGAGTTAGTGTAGGTGTGGCCATGTTTTGTATTCACTGCTTGTCTTCAGGAAGTGTCTGACCCTAATTGAAGAGTTTTTGTAGTCAGACAGCAAGTGCCAGTTAGCCTACATATGATATGCTATCACTTTTTACTTTCTTAAAATTTGTCTTTTTGGTTGCATTCTGGGATGTTATTTTTGCTACTTAACCTTTTCAGTCCCACGAAAGCCCCAATTCGTGCAGAGCTTTGCAATCCAATAACTCGCCAGGTGATTGAGCTAGAGAGCTATCCAAATCATCCACGGATTCAGCAAGTCTTGTAGTCAAAATCGAAAAAAAAGTTTTTCGTTTTTGGTGGGTGGATTTCTGGAGGTGACGTCACAAAGAAGGCATGTTTTGGAAATTTTGGCCACATTTGGCCGGCCCTGGGCCCCAATCCATTCACCCACTCTTTTGGCTCAAAGTTTTGTTGAAAACTAGGTCAAAATCTGCATCTATACAGCCCTGGATTGATGTAGCCAAAATTATGGGTCAAAACTCAGTTTTTGGCCTAATTCAAAACTATTCAGAAAAGGCATAATTTGCCCTTTCGGGGCAAACTTTGGCCAGCTATAACTCAGCAGCAGATTGAGCTAGAGAGCTGTTCAAACCCCGTAATGACTAGTGGCGTTGTGTAGTTTAGAATTAAAAAAGAATTTTTAAATTTGGTTGGGGGGTTTTGGGCCAATGGGATCATGACAGGGGCATGTTTTTTGGTTAATTATGACGTCATCATCCGATCCCACGCGCCAATATTTTGGCTGGCAGTATTTTTGGATTCTAGGGCAGAATACGCGTTTTTAGAGCCCTTGATTGAGTTTCTAGCGTTTCTGTTTCTAAAGTTAGGCCAAAAAACAGCTGATTGGTAAGGGGCTTTTCTCAATACTTTTGGGGGATTTTCCAAATTAATTTTAAGGTTTTTTGACCCTAATCTTGGAACCAGGAACGCTAAAAACCTGTTCGGACCCTTCAAAGTCCCGAATAGTAACCAAAAAACAGCTAAACTAAAAAAAATTGTAGGTCATTTAAATGGCTCCTGCGGGTCTTAAAGGGAGGTCGGGCAAAAATTCTTACGTCAGCAAAAATAACATAAACATCCTATCATTATATAAGCATTAAAAAAAACCCAGACATCCTAAACTGAAAGGTTTTTTTTTTGCAAACTACATACCTTCACGAGTCTTTAGAGGGTTTGAACAGGTCTCTAGCTCAATCTGACGGCGAGTTATTGGCTGCGGTGAAATGCCCCCAAGAGTGACTTTTGAGGGAGCAAAATTTTGGTCTATGAGCCATAATTTTCGCTCCTGATATGCTAGAAAGTCAATCAAAGACTCCATAGACGCTGATTTTGACCTAGTTTTAAACTAAACTTTGTGTCCAAAAAATGGCCCATTGGGACGGCGCCCAGGGCCAAGCAAAGATGGCCCACAACGAAAATAAATTGCGATCGATTCGCTTGGTGTGTGTCACTGCTGTGGCTTTACAAAAATTATCCTAAGCAGTGTAATTTCTAAAGCGATTTAAGAGACCAAAAAGTCTCTTAAATTTTTCCAATGGTTTCAAAATACAGTAGAGTCTTGGTGTATTACCACTAAAGTACACTTAAACCTCGCTTTGTGACCATCTCAGTATTCAGATGAAATAATTGCTGTTTCTCAAAATGTCTTAACAGTCATCAAGATCAAACCTTGAAAAAAACCCTGATCCTAACTGACTGTTATCTGGGTCGAGTTGTCTTGGGTAGCAGTGGTCCTAGGGGGCATTTGTTGTACAGAGTGCATTTTAGAACCAAGTATAATATCATATGTGCAATGATAAAGCAGGTCAAACCTGGTAATTAAAATCACTGCACAATTATGTTTAAATCGATGCAGTGTTGCAGACTGTTACTTTCACTTCTGCAACTCCGGTCAGTACATTGAGTTGATTGGCTGATGTCACTGGACTGAATTGATCAAAAGGAAATGAATTACATGTTGTGCTTTCAGGTAGTCCTGTGGTAAGCCTGGTTCTGCTCAATGCTGGGATGTGTTGTACATATAAGAAGGTTACTGCATTATCATGACCTGTCTGTGTATTACCCGAGTTCTCTTCTGCCTTCTGTTTCTGTCCGTCCAAGGCCAGTTGCAGTATCCATCAAGGCTGCCGTCGTCATGCACCAATATTCAACAGTTCTTTAATACTGCCAATCAAGATTGCAGCCCTTGCGTCGTCGGAAATTCCCCAGACCCGGCCTCGCAAGTACAAAGAGCGGATAGTAAGTTTGACTCTTCTAGCGTGCTGCTATGGCTTGTGCAGCGCCTTTCCCTGATAGGTAACATGGGCTTGTGCTTTAGCGTAGCACTAACAAGTGTGTTTTTTCAGTTCTGTCGTGCACATGCGCCTCAGGATACCGGCGCGTCACACCTTCCACCACACGGCCCTTTGATTGCCTGCTGTGCCCGGTAAGTGAGTTTAATAGCGAAAATTTAATCGAGAACCAAAGACATTCCTTCTCCACCGTATATGGAACTTTTGCGTTGGCGTCCCATTACCGCTATGAGGAACCTGCGCTTGGCAAACAAATTTGCAGTTTTTCGTATTTGAATAGTCGGCGCTGATTGGGATGTTGCCGAACTTTGCTGCAGCTGCATGTCGGAACAGCGCAACACCAAGACGTCTTGCAAAGCCGCACGAGAAACAACATCGCTCAAAGCACAATATATTTTCGTTAAATCATGCTGGTCGTTTCAAAGACTACCATCGTCTAAGAAAATTTATTGAATCAAAAGCATCATATTAACAGGGTTCGTTGCAACATACTCCAAAAGGAGCAATTGTGTGCAATATCTTCTGGTCATGCTTCTGTAACTTGTATGCTATCAGGAACTGCCATCGGCGTATCTGCTGCTTGTTGAGAATATGGTGAATTGTGAAAAGCGCATTCAGTCTCGCCTCGCAACAGAGTGCATATCAGTTGAAAGCGACTTCAACAAGAACCAAGCGTCCCCTTTTTCAGTTTTTCGTGCTGTCCCGTACGCACGTGGTTTACCATCTTATTCTTCAGTCATCAAATTTTACTGAGCCGTGAAAAAAGCTGTCTCTTAACCGCCCGAAAGTTCTCATGTCAATTTGTGTTTTTCTGCGTTCTTATTTCCTGTCTTGGCGTATTCTTGTTTCTGGTTTTGATCTTAATTGTTCCATTACACTGAACATTGAGCAGATGGCGGTGAAACCGTAAATTCTATGGATATTATCTGAAGAATACGTTTTGTGACGAGAGCACCTTTGTAATTGAACTGTTTTCAACGTTGGTTAACGTAAAAGCAAGTCCAGGCTCATCGAGACGAGAGCCATTCACCACCAGCGCAGGTCTTAAAGGCCTTGCCTGTCATGCCTAAAGTGTACCAGCACAAGGCCTTAGAAAGACGATGTCTGCCCGAGCGGCGAGTGACTTGGTGCCATCCTGTGTAGAGTCGACTGACGACAACTGACGGTACGGAATGCCTGAATGTAACTTCATGCCCTGATCCAGCGATTGAAGCAAATGGAATTTGCACTTGCCAGGCAGGACAGGATTACTTCCTGGAGCGAAACAGCACCGGTGGTTTGCTGGAGAATCCCAGCTGCCAAACCTGTTCTTCAAACACCGAACCATCTGCAGCTCTCGGAAGGTTTGTTATGCAACTAAAGTCAAACATTTTTTCTTGAAAACGTTCAGCGAATTCATGTCTTTTCAAATGGTAACATTGACATTTAGCAATCATTCCAAAGCGCTTAAATTACGCAAATTTCGTTGTGGTTTCCACAAACTGGTTGATGTTGTAAGTGGTGTTTGTAGCCAATGTGTGGTTTGGTTGTATTACAGCGTCGCCAGCATTGCAACTTACGTTCGTATTACTCTTCGTCCAACATGTACAGCAACGGTTTAACAAAAGCGAACATCGCTGCAAGGCGAAACAAACATGAATTCTAATTTATCGAAGCACGCAACAACGCTTTGAAACAGTAAACAGATCCTCACCATGACGTTGACCAATTTGGTTTGATGCACTGGCCAACATCTTGTAGATAGCATGCAATAAGCAGGATTTTTTTGCCGTTTCATAATGGTTAGAAGCACTTTAAGCTCAATTTCGTCTACGGCGAAAACACTTCTTGCGCATAGGACAAACTCTGGCCAGTGAAGTTAGAGCTGGTTCCTCTGTGCAACCATGTTTTTGGCACAGGTCAAGACGGCGACAGTCTGATCAACGAATGTTGGCTGATGATGTCATCACTTTAGTAAAATCATCTAAAATTTAACAGCCCTCGACGCGGGTCTGCCGAGTACAGTTTTTTAGACAATCGTGTGTGTTTTTAACCGACGCAGCAGTTGCGCTTCACATTAATCCGTTTGATTCCACAATTTTAATCCGTTCGACCCACGATCGCTTCCAACAAAAGCCCCGGCTTGTTGCCGAACCACGCTTAGATCTGGCCAGAAAGCCGAAGGTTGTTCTGCGTTTTTCAACCCTTTTAGTTTGGCTAACGTTTGTGGTGTTTGTTCAGGTGTGTTGGATGCGCCACTTGCAATTCTAACTGCGTCCCTCTTGACGGAGTGTGCTTCGCCTCGACTCCCACCGTGACACTGAACCCTGCTCCGGTACGGGCGGCCGTTAAAATATTTGACAAAGTTTAACGTATGCAGAGTTCCGCAATTATTTTCAACCTTGCACTTTATCTGCAGGACTCACTCTTCATCGCCAACAAGGCCGTCGCAGCCTTCCAGGGATGTCAGGTGAGCAAAGAGGTTCTGTTTTATCTTCCTAGTTATTTTTACATGTCAACAGTCTTCAGTGTCGTGGTTCAATATAAACAGCGCGAACCGCTTTAAACTGTTGCCAAAAAAACAAAACTTTTCATTCAAGTGGTTTCCATGAGAACGTAGCATTTTTTAGCTCAGATTTTTAAGTTCGTGGACCGGTTCACAAGCGGGTTTTTTTCCAGGGGGGGATAGTGGATTTTTCCACGAGGTGGCGAAAAGGATTTTTTCCAGGGGGGCAACCGTGGTGAAATTTCACTTCTGCCAACTCGAAGCTAACAGAAAAACGATTTTCTACTGAAAAGTTACTAAAGGAAAATCAATTTCCGAAATCCAGGGTGGCCAATGCCCCGCCAATCCCCATTCTGACGCCCATCAGCCGGCCTGGTGGTTCTTCGGTGCTTTAAGTCCACTTTCCGTTGCAAAAAATCCTTCCAATGCGCGCTTTGAATTTGTTTTTGTAACGTCACAAAGCAAGATTTATTATCCGCTGCTCATCTCTTCCACAACTCGAGCGTTTTACCGACGAACGCTCACGTCATACTTTTTCCGACCAGTATCGCCACTTATGTCAGACACGAACCGTTTGCAGGTCCGAAACATAACGGCTTGCCAAGCACTGGCGAACATGTGCGCGATGGAACTGTATCCGATTCAACGTGGCGGCCAGACGCCTTGCTCCCTGTACGGCCAGCTGACTTCGAATCGCCAAACCGTCAACCCCGTGAACATTGCATGGTTAGAACAATACATTTGTCAGAACAATACATTTGTTAGATTTGTTAGAATAATCCAGGTCAATGAGGGATAACCTTGTGTTAATGCAAAGAATAGCGTTCCTTGAAAGTCATCGTACGTGTCTGAGACTGCCTGAGTAAAGACTGGCCTTCGTGTGGAAATTATGTCACTCCTTTAACTTGGTTTATTAAAATCGGCTTCTGACGTTGGATAGAGACTTCTTCGTGTGATTTAAAATTTAAATAGACTTTTATTTTTCTCACTACAAAATTATACCTGGCAATGCTTTGCTGGCCCCTAGGAGAGCGTTGTTCTTGCTTTGGAGTTGAATTGTATTTCATGCTGGAAATAAGATACTAACCAACAGCACGTTCCTTCAGGCTTGTTGACCTACCGTGGCTCTTCTATGACTCTTATGCGACCGTCTCTGCCATCAACGGACCATCAACTGTCGCGTCCGACGTGCTTACTTCAGATGCTATCCCAACAACTTTCAGTTTCATAGGGGTGAGTTCAAACTGTGGCCAGTTATTGGGGAATACTGGACATGTGTACTTGTTTCAACCCGCCGATGCTTAATCTTCGAGCAAGCTTCTATGTTGCTGACTTGCAGTAGGTTTCCCGGGGTTGATGTTGGAGGCTAAAAGCACTTCATTTAACAAGAGTTGCACACCTGGGTTAATTCCGTTTGGTGTTGAGGCCATCGCGCGTGGGTGGTTAAACGATATTACACGTATTTGTCGCTAGTTCCATTTCGTTAGTTATCGGAACTCATGCTTCTCTAAACGACTTTTAAGCCTTTTACGCCCAACTTCCCAGTTGAACTGAGTTATGAGTGAAATTGGTTTTATTTGTCTGTTTTAAAACTACAATATTTCAAATTTTTTCCTGCCAACGGGCGCTGTTGTCCAGGAAATGCAATCATTAATCAGTGCCCATAGTTTGCATGTGTGAACATACAGTGTTGCAACCTCTCGGTTAGCGTGTCGTTGATATGCAATTCGCCATGAACGCAGCAAGAGACACAGTATGATTTGTTTTCTTGTTAAACTAGAGAACTGTATTGAATTTGCAAGCTGATAAAATTTCCAAGTTCTTAATCCTCAGACATCGATTCTCAACATCGTAGTTTTCAAATACGACGCCAATGGAACCTTCCTGGGCAGAGAGCAGGCCACCTCAGGAATCCTGCAGGTAATCTGGAGTTGCCCGCCTGACCCTCTCGCCTTGCACACTTCTGACGTGCTGTTCAATGTGTGCCCGCACGTTTAGCGTCATGTCTACCAGGGTTGCGGAGTCGGAGGTAAAATGTCCGACTCCGACTCCACCCAAAAACCTCCGACTCTTCCCAAAAACCTCCGACTCCACCCAAAAACCTCCGACTCTTCCCAAAAACCTCCGACTCCACCCAAAAACCTCCGACTCTGCCCAAAAACCTCCGACTCCACCCAAAAACCTCCGACTCCTTACGACTCCGACTCCGCAACCCTGGTGCAGAACGCACTGATCAGTATCTTGCATTGCCTGGCCCTTTCGACAAACGTGAATAAAGTGTTCGCAGACTTTGACAAGACTCCAACGGTATTACTTGTTCAAGTGTGTGATTCCAAAGAAACCCAGTTGGAAAAATATTATCAGGGTCTTCACGCGGTATTGAAAGTATTGGAAAAGTATTGAATTGTGAAATCGGTTTTCAAGACCTTGAAAAAGTGTTGAATTCAGCCAAAATGTACATAAAGTATTGGAAAAGTATGGAAATTCGAAATTCAGCCATTTGTTCATTGAAATTTTGTTCTTTACCGCTGATAACAGTTTTGCTGATATTTTTACATTGTGTTCCACGAGTAAAATTTTGGAAAAATGAAGATTAATAATGGCATTAAAATTTTTTTTCATTTAGAATTGAAAAGGTATTGAAAAAGCTTGGAAAATGTTTTTTGAAAATGTGTGGAACACTTTAAGAGCTTTTCACGCAGAATTTGTGTGACGTAGACAATGACCGCGAACCGATCGCTTTGCAGATCTGTCCTGATCGCGCGAGCGTCAAAAGCGCCGCTTTCAACTTCGGCACAACGTACACGTCATCGGTGAGTGCTCGCTGTACACCAGCGCGGAACTTTGACGGTTTTAACGCCAGCGTTTTGTCGCGTCACAATAGCGCGACATGTTTCCGCAACACGCCGAATAGAAACGCTATCACGGTCCAGTCACTCGCTGCCCACATCGCCTGACTTTGCAACAGTGCGCTGAGCTTGGTCCCCTTGTTTCGTACGTGTGTGGCTTGCGTTTATTACGTATGTGATTTGTGATTGTTACGTATGTGACCTGTCAATAAAAAGCTCTACGTTTTCTATAGGCTTTCGAGGAATCAGCCGACTGGGTTCTGATTTCATCTTTTTGCGATGATTCAAACTTGCGCATATCTGTATTCAAGTAACTTCACTCAACAAGTGAAAAAAGCAAGGAATGAATCGCGAAGTTTTAATAAGAAATCGATTTCACGTAACACTACGCATCGTCAGTCCTGTCATCTTATTCACATGAAATATTTGAATTCGCGATTGATTCCTTGCTTCTTTCACTTGTGCAGTGAAGTTACTTGTAAATGACCAGTGTTTATTACGTATGTGACTAGTGTTTGTTACGTGTGTGACTAGTGTTTGTTACGTGTGTGACTAGTGTTTGTTACGTGTGTGACTAGTGTTTGTTACGTGTGTGACTAGTGTTTACAAGAAAAACTGTTGGTTGACCGCCTCCGCGAAAGCCATCTCCCGTATCAGTAATCTACAACGATCAAGCAAGAACATCCCCCATCGACAAAAGTGGCCGTTGATTAAGTCCGATCACTGCATTGCTTCACGTTACTCAGTGAGAGGAGATACCGTGTTAAAAAAACAGTGTACATGACATCTTGACATCTTGATTTTCTTCGAGTAGTAGAAAATCTCTGCTTAACGCCTTCAAAGTATTGTTGTCCACTTCCTGCGTAATAAGCCCAGTTTATTTACTTTTCCTGATCAACTCTTATTCTTTCTGTCTCCATCGTTTCACTCCAGTGTTCGCTGTCGTTGTTGGGCTTAAGCAATAGCGCCCTCTACCCGCGAGTTTACTACGAGTTGAATCTGGAATTCACGGACACTAGCGGCTCTCAGCAGCTCTACCCTGTCCCTGTGCTGATCACCAATTTTGAGAACATCGGCTCCAATTCAGTGAACCAAGGTGAGTGCCTGGTCTGCAGTGTGTTGGGGCCTGGTCTACAGTGTGCTCACGCTTGGTCTGCAGTGCGTTGAGTTCTGGCCTGTAGTGTGTTGGGCACGTAATTTGTAGTGTGTTGGCGCCTGGTCTGCAGTGTGTTGGCGCCTGGTCTGCGGTGTGGTGGGGCCTGGTTTGCAGTGTGTTGAAGTCTGGTCTGTAGTGTGTTGGGTCTGGACTGCAGTGTGCTGGCGCCTAGTTTATAGTGTGTTGTAACCGTTTTATTCCTTCATCTGAAAGCGACGATAAGCTTTTCTTTCGCACGTGGGAGTCGAACCAGGTTCTATGCCGCTATGCAATTTGCTCGCTCTTTATGAACCAGTCGTTGGAACAAAGTACCGACTTGAATGTTAATGCTACTTTCCCTTGAATCTTCGTCTGTCGGTGAAATCCATTTAGTACCAGTTGCAGCAAGAATTCAATAACACATGTCGGTGAAATGCAATTACCGTTTGTGGCAAGCTAATATACGGCGCGAAAGTTCGGAATATGAACCAGCTGTCGCCAGCACGATGATGTAGTGTTTCAAGCTTATCAAAGGCGCTGCAGTTGCGAGCTTCCAAGCAACGAGCACGTGCAAACAATGCACGCGTCAAAGTGTCTATCGCCATTGTGACGTTTGTTCGCCACAGCGACGGGTCGAGGAGGCAAATTAGGCGCAATCACCCCCCTCATCTATCATGGTGACCATTAAACGTCGCCCTTTTCAAGTGCTCGCGGCCATGCTGGAATGGATGACGGTTTTTAGTCTTCGCTTTCGTTTCTGAAAATAATTAGAAATAGACCTTTCAGCGCTCTGTTGTTTTGACTGCCCCCTCCCCAAAAAACAGGTTTGAAATCCGAGCCTGCATTCGATGCAGCTGCTGAAGTGCTGGTGTCGGATCTCCACTCAGATCATTAAACAACACGGCAGTCGGTTCTCAGAGGATCACCCCACCCCCCCGCAAAACGAATAAACAAAGCGGTTGTTGTTTCGCGCGCGAACTTCCCTCCTCACTGCCCCCCTTGTCGTTTCGCAGCTGCGTCCAGAGCGAACTGGGTTCTCGTCCGCCGCTTCCCATTGGTTGACAACTTGGTCGGCGTGACGTCAGCGAGCAGCCCTGCACCAGAGACTGTCCGCTATCCGACCTCAATGTCACTCAGGTAGGAGGTCATTTTATCGATTATTATTATTGTTATTATCGGCGGCGTCTTCTATCGCTGGCCGCGTTTTCACCTTCTTCTACTTGTGACCGAAGTGATTTTGCGAAAGGTTAGTGTACCGCGCCTTCGTTTCGGAACGCTGGGGTTTATTGAACAAAATTAGTGCAGTCAATCGTTGATCTATAGTGGTCCAACTTCTTGCACACTTACCGTTGCATTACGCCGGTCTCGACACGCAGGCCGTGTTGTTCCTGTCGCTTTCCAAACCACCTGTGTCGGTTGACATTTGCTCCCAGCCGGGATATGACGCAGTGGCGTAGCCAGACCAAAAACGTGGGATGGGAGGGCAAAAAATTTGAAGTGGGGCCAAGATTTTTGATTTTAGGCTAGACATAGTATTTTGTTTGCGATACTGCCTCTCAAAGCACAAAATTACTAAGCATTCTTCAAATTTGGGAGGGCATGGCCCCTTGGGCCCATCCGTGGCTACGCTTATATTGTGACGTAAATATGAATGAATTGTTTCGTTTCAATGCCTGGCCAGCTGGCGAGGCGAGGGATAATTGTGTGTGGCTGAAGTGAAGTACAGAAACTGACCAAATGTGATCAAGGCCATTGTCAGCGATTGTTTGCAGGCGTTGCCCACCGTACAGTCGGTGTCAATTTATTCCAGAATCAGCTGTGAGATTGGATCAGCAACTCCGAGGAAGTTTAATTGATGTTTATTGCCAGGTGTAACTCTTTCACTGGACGGAAGCACGGCTGTCAAAAGGCCCTACCCGCGTGCAGGCCCGTAGCCCCCGGGGAGGGGGGAATCCAGGGGCAGCGCCCCCCATTTTGTTGTGACCAGAACAATTTTTATCAACCAAATAATATAAACAAATTCTTGATCCTCTAAAATTTAAAGTTTCCCCCCAAAACCTTAAAACCTGACCATGGGTCTGCGCAGTCACTCACATCAATGTAATTTTAAAAAACCCATCAGCGACGAAAGGCTCTGTGAACGAAATACCCCTGTTGTCGACCCCTGGGGTGGCTAACCCTCCCTATCTTTAAGTGGAGCAGCGATGTCTTCGGTTGGAAATTCGTTTTTTTTTCACAGTTGCGAAATAAATGCTTCGTGATTTTTATGTTAAGTTAAATTTCTAAGGTGATCTGACAAAACAGCGAATTGACTTTTTCAGTGGGTTAACTACCACCGGCCGGGAAGTACAATCGCGTTACTCGTAAATGATTCTCGCGCAAATTGTAACAATTATTATCTGGTCTAATGGTCTATCTGGAAAGCGATAAAGAGATACCTGCTCTGTCGCAACCATTACCTGCAAATTCTGGCTTGCATTGAAAATTGGGTAGCACGCGTGGTGACGTCACGTCACGACGCAAAGTACCAAGGTTTTCATCCCAGTCCAGCTATCTTGTGAAAACGTTCGACCACCAACTGCGTGTGTACCTGATGCTTAGCAAAGCTGCTGTTCAGAGTCTAGTGCAGGGGATTCCCGACCTTTTTCAGACCACGTACACCTTCAGCATTTCGACAGATGAGCATGTACCCCTAAAATTTCTCATGACAAGAAAGTTGAGTAAAATAACAAAAACCCACTGCATTTTTAATAGAACTTTTATAATTCAGAATATGTGTAAATAAATGATATATATACAGTATATAAATATGTTTTTCCCTTCTGTTGCTAACCTTAAATGAACCCCTTGGGGTACATCCGTCCCAGGTTGGGAACCACTGGTCTTGTGCTTCCTGACTAACGCTTTGCAAAGTAACACCATATGCCAGAAGTTCCCGAATGGGGCTTCGCGACGCCCTGGTGTGTCGTCATGAGATAGCAAGTGCGTCACAGGTTTGCGTCCATCATCGCTACCAAGATATGAGTATTTTCGCAAAACCTACTCCAACGCAATCGATGCACTTGTGAATGATTGAGGATAAAAGCATTGTGTTTGTGCAGTGACGTAGCAATTGCGAAATTGATTTCGGGAGCTGTTGGTGTGGTGAGTGCAATGATTCGTTCGTGTCATGTCTTTTTTCCCCCATCAGTATAGAAATTCAAAGCTCTGTCTGTGAACTGAAGTTAAATTTTAGTCCTTCAGGTTGAATGCAGCGGTACACACAATGTGCGAGATATGCCTGTCTAAGCGGAAATCAAAAAATTTGCTCGTCTTTCTGTGGTGTCGTAGGTAAATGTCGTCAAACATAAGCTTACGTCAGAATGCAGTAAATAGTTAACAAGGTTTAGGATAATAGAAGATTTGTTGTTTTATGTTGCAGTCAACGAGATTTACTTGATTTTTATCTATCGTGCAGCATTTTTGCCGACCAGTAAAGAAGGGTAATAAAAAAGGAATTCTTTCACGAAGAAAACGAAAGCTAGGGAGGCAGAATAAAAAGTGAATGAAGGAGCCGTCTCGAAGGTCGCAAAGATGTCGCCAAAAACCTCTTCAGCCAACCAAAAGCAAGAGGTTAGCAGCGCCAGTAAATCGATGCCACAAATAGCGGCAAAAGAGCCATCTCGTGCAAAGCAATAAAGAAGCGGTCGTTGAAAGCAGGAGGCCTATCGATAAAGCACTTCCAGTCTTGCTTGAATCGATGATGATATCACTGTTTCTCATAACGATGCGGCAACTTAGCCAGATGTTATAAAATAAGTCATAGCATGAGCGTTGTAAATGTCAAAGCAGGGACAAAAAGCTATCAGAATAAAGAACTTCTCCAGCCAGTAGCTAGAGTAATTAAAGGAAGGAGGCAAGGAGAAGGAATTGTTGAGCTTTTTGAATAAGAAGTGGTTTTGCAAGACGCTTAAATGTTGCATTTAAATGTCTTTCAAAACCCCTTCTAATGCGGTGATAAATTCTCAGATTACGGTTGCTTTAGGTCACTAGCGATTAAGGATTGTAGTGTTTCTGTTGCAAGAGGTTTAGATGGGAATATGATTATTATTTCATTATTTCCAAAACATTCGTTAATTCGTGGCATTGATATCTGTGTATTTTGTTATCACGAAACTTTAATAGCAAACAATGCTTTGATAAATGGAATGAGCTCGCACTGCAGCTTGAGGTTCATCAAACAATTGATAAGGAGATGTAGGGTCTCAAGGATGAGGAGAAAAATAAACGGGGAGATATTCTTCAGATTGCAGTTGATGTTGTTATGTTTCTTAGCTTAAAAAATCCTACTTTTCGTGGCCGTCGTGAAGTCTATTTAGCGCAAAATAAACAGGAAAATTTTCTAGAAATTTCGAAACTCATCGCAAAATATAATCCTGTTACCAACAAACGCATTTCTGGCACCCAACTTTCTGAAAAGGGCATAAAAACGCATTTTTTTCTCCGAATGTCCAAAGTGACTTGATTGAGCTTTCTGCAAACAGGAACAAACATCCGAATTCTAGAAGAGGTGAAAGCTCCAAAGTACTTTTCTATTTTGCTGAACAGCATTCCTGACCTGTTCACATTGATCTAACGGTTTTGGTTGTGGAATACCTAAAAGTTGACAGCAGTGAGGTACAAATAAAGGAACCCTTGCTGAGTTTCTTTCCGATGTCCGGGAAATCTCAACGAGTTGATCCTTGAAATTGTCATGAGAATAAAAGAAAACACTAAAAACACTAATCTTCACATTAATGATAAACATACAGAAAGTGCTCATCAAGATTTTGGTATTTTTTTTCGTATTGTCGGTAACCAAAACACAGTGCGCCAACTCCTAAGGATAGATGGTGTTAAAGGGGGCGGCGGTTTCGTGCTGAAAATGTAAGGCAGGCAGTTTGTGCTGCTACGCCACTGATCGAGGGACGTTATGTTGACTGTCTACCCTACAAGCGCCTTTCTATTTATTATTAACTCGACAAGCGGTTGGTGTAGAGAGCGTTTCGATTAACTCAAGCACGGAAGGTGTCTGCGAAGCGCATAAATAATTAACGCGATTTACAATATGAAAACTCGAAGGTAAACCACTGAGCTGTTGGTTTCGTCTTAGTTAGGCTGTAGCGCCGTTGAGATCAGTCATAGTGAACTGGCTGTTTTGAAGAATAAGTTTAAAATTTATTGCCTGCTGGCCGGTAGGTCTTGTGAAAGGTTGTGTTTTACCGGTGGGAAGTTGCGAAGTCATGTTCGTATTAGTTGAGCAAAGTTGCTATTGGAGTCGTTAGGTTATACGATATATTACTATTTTGTGCGTTCTAGAATTATCTTAGTAGCTGCTGTTTTATTTTTAGACCAGTGGTTCTTAACCTTTTCACTACCACGCCTCCCTTAAATAATTGTCCTTTGCCTCAAGTTTGCCTGACTTTAAATAAGTTGTAAAAGCAAATGCATTTATTAGTAAATTCATCGATCAAGCTTTCCATGTTGTAGAGCGCGTGAGGGCTTTCGTCCCCCCAGGAAATTTAATGACGCCTTCGTGGGGAGGCGTTTCCCTTGGTTAAAAACCACTGTTTTGGACCAATGCACGAAGTGAGGCATGGCATGCGCCACAGTCAAAAGTAGGTTTTATGACGTCACAGCAAACTTAAATCAACTCAATAGTGCTGTAGATTGAAACCAGTTCTCTGTTGTGTGACGAGTCACAGGTGCTGGAATCGGTATCTTTTAATGGTAGATATCGCACCAAACCGGAGTCGCGTTTTTACACATTCAGAGACAGTGTTCTGAAACGCAAACAGCCACAGCAAATATTTTAGGAGTTATTCTCGGTGTGTCTCCGATGTTATCAAGCACCAGATAGAAACCAGCTCTTTTACGTCAAGACGAAAAGGGAAAAGCAGAAAGAAGCCTTGAAAGATCATACGATCCGTTTTAGAAATAGCAGAAAGGATGCAGAGAAGACAAGTCTTGATTTTGAAAAAGATTTGATACTTGCTCGAGTTCATATACGAGTACACCCAAGTGCAGCGTGACGCAACCTACTGGAGTCTGGCAGGAAGGTTAAGAAACTGCTATATAAACAGTTTGTACTAAAAAATTTAGCAAGTAAATATTAAAATGGGCTACAAAACTCTACACATTCGACATTAGGAGATTGGAAAGAAGTACTGTTTTCAGCCGATAGTCATTTTTTATTCAAGGGAAGCATAGCCAATTTGTCAGGGAATGGTAAGGGGTGGGCAGTAAAGTCCTTCCCGTTTCAATGAGGGAGAAAAACACTCCCCAAGAAGGTGTTCTAGAAAAGTTTTACCTTTTCTGGGGTTTGATCACGTATGCCAGTGGAGGACATGATGAGTTTTTGACAAATACATTGGCGTAATACAAAGAAAAGTCATTTCAGATATTAGAAGGGCATTCCTGATGGTGGAAGAGCCTTGCAGAAGGCCTTCCCCGATACCATTCGGCAGAAAAAATGGAGAAAATTTTCATGAAACATCGGTTAAATGTTTTGGAATTATCTGAAAAATTGTAAGATCTTAGCCCATGGAGAACTTGTGGTCAATAACAAAATCTCGTTGAACAAAAATAGCATTGCACAACCATGATCAAGCTAATAGAGACCGTTATTCTAGTAGGGTATACGAACACTAAAATGGAAGACAACTGCCCGAAACTTTGGAATGTTTGGCAAAGCGAATAAAGGACATGTTGAAAAGCAAAGGAGTTCATATGAATTAGGCAGAAGCAGATGTAATGACCTTAGTGTAGAAAAAGGAATTTGGCACACCTTTAGGTATCTTCAACCACCCCCTAACTGCAGCCCGAATTCGCAAGTCGATTGATTTCAGAAATTTCTTCGTTGTGCTCATGAATGTCAGGTGATGTAACAAGCTGGGGATTAAATGTATGTTAAGCGCATACAGCCGCTGTTGGGGGCTCAGAGGCGCTTTAGTCACATTGTGTAACTTTTTCTCGAGATTATCACTAATGAACCCAGAGTTAGACATCACTCCAACTTTAATTCCAAGATATTTCTGAAAAGAGGTTACTGTCGTTGATGTAATCTTAGTGCCTTTACAGTTTAGAAAAGGCTCCGGGTTCATTGTCTATTTTTTCTTTTCACCATCAATTTTCAGCCGAAATGTTGCACATTTTGCTGGGTTCAACTCAAGCCGGAGCATCCCAAATTTGATGAAATGTTATCCAGGTTCTTTTGTAATCCATCTGCAGTTGAAGAGAGAATAACTAGATCATCAGCGAAGGCCAGATGGTTGAGTTTTGCCTTTGCTATTGAAACCCCGATGTTAGGGTCAAGCACACTCGTCGCCCAGTCCATTACTGCTAGGAAAAGAAGGACCGATAGAGGGTCACCCTGCCGAACCCCACGATTCACTTCAAGTGGGGTTGATAACTGTTGTTGCACCCTGAGCTGAGTTTCTGATTTCTTATATAAATCGCGTATATATTGCAGCAACATCGCAGGTATTCCAATTCTCTTATACGCATTGAGAATGGTGCTATGGTTCACGGAGTCAAACGCTTTTTTCACGTCCAGGAAGGCTAATGATAACGGTCGAAAGTTCTTTGTGTGACTCTCAATTATTGACTAGATTATAATCAGATTTTGAGCAATACCATCACCCTTTCTGAAGGCCATTTGTCTATCGTTGAAGGGTAAACTGTTCATCATCCTTATTGTGAGGATGCGATGGAAGAGTCAGAGAATAGTTGGTGCCATAGTAATGGGCCTATGGCGTTCCGGTAACTTCGTTCCTTTGAGTTTTGGCGTCAAAACAGTTACTCCCAGTTTACACCTTTTGGACAGCAGCCAACCACGCGTTGAGTCTTTGCGCAATCTCTATTGACGGCACTTCAAAAAGTTGCTTATTTGTAATATAGTCACAGCCAGGTGAGCTATCCATATCCTGATTTTTCTTTGCCGAATCAACTTCCTGCTTCGTTATTGGGGCTTCCAGTTCCCATAAAGTAGGTCCTATTGACATAAGGTAACCTATTATCTATTGACACAAGGTAACCTATTATCACTTTCAGATTTTCGCTCCATAATAATTCTCCAATATGGTTCCAATTTTTCTGACGAAGGTTTTTCAGTATCGTTTGTGTCCCACTCACCGTCTAAAATTTTCCTTATCGCAGCTCCCTTTTTCTTTTTATACAATTTTTGGATCAGCGCAAAATGTCTTCTTTTCGAATTCAACCTATGGTGTTTTTGTTGTACTGGTGGCATCTTGTTGATGTTTTTCTTCTTGGGGGGCAACCATTTAGCGAGGTCATTGTCTATAAGCTGTATTTTTTCGTCTCTTGCAATTAGATAACAAATTCCACCTTCCTTACTAATTCCAGTTCAGGCGATTGATTATTTTCCCAGAACAGGATTCTTCCGTTATTACCATTAGAATTCTCTTGCGGAGCTCTATTCTGATTAGGTTGTTCAATATTTAAATTTGATTCTTCCGTCAGTCTAGATTCTCCAGTCTGAGTAGCTCTTAATTCGTCCAGAATTTGCTTATACAAGAGCTTTTTCGTCCGAAGGCTTTTAAGTGCTTCAACCGATGTATGAGGGAAGCTTTTGTGCAGTTCTTTGACTATCGATTTACATTCCACAGATATCAGTTCAATTTCCGTTTTCGCAACCAAATTTTATTCTTCTGGGTCCCATCTTGCTTTAGTTCTTGTCATGACATGCCGCTCCTGGCACATTTCCTGATGTTGCGCATCCGCCGTACGAATATGCTGATTTAACCCCCGCTCACTGCGAAATTCCCTTGAACAAATAGGGCATATCGCTGCGAGACCCCCCCTCCCCTACCACACAATCGGGCGCCGGGGCAGCTACCTCGACGCATTTCTCTTTTGACTTTTTCGGCCCAATTGTGTTACCCCAAAGGGGGTGGGAGCCCCCAGAGGGGTTTCGACCAAACTTACGCTGCCTAACGATTGGGGCGTTACTGCCTTTCGCAGGTCGAACAGGCAGAAGCAGATGTAATGCTTCGGGCAACTTTGCCTTAGTCAGAAACAATGAAACACAGGTCATGCAAGAATCAAGGTCGCGCTATCTACAATGGATTAAATCAAAGCTAGGATCAACTAGCTATAACTACTATGCGCTGACGTGCCACTAGGCATGAGAAAAAGCCAAAAGGAAAGGTCGCACTATAACGTGCACCAGTGAAAATTCGTCAAGCAGATCTAAAATCCAAAACCAAATCTGAAGCGCGAAACCAGGAACGCATAACAATGCGGTACATCGAAAATTTGGCTTCGATCCTTGTGCCCCACCGTCTTTTAACCTCCAAACTGAAGGTTGCTCCAATTACCCGCTGGAGCAGCGAAGATAGGGACAGATTTTAATCCTCTATTCTCACCGGCGAGGATCCGGAGGACCACCGGCACCTGTTAGCGACCCAGGCGAACCTGGGATTCGGGCTCTACCACGACAGGGTCGGTGCCCCGGGCGGAATCGGATCGGATCCGTAACGGAAGCCATCCCCCCCTACGCAAAGGAGTACTTTTTGTAATACCAAAACGGAACTTTTTGACGTTTTCTTTTTGATAAAATATCATTTGAAATTGAGTGTATTTTGCTTCTTAAGTCAGTTAATGTGCACAAGACTAGTTATTGTGTAAGCTAAGGTGGTGGTCGATATAAGACGAATTTCGGACGAATCTTCGGGAGCTATTTTGGGGGGTCTCCTGTCGAATCTGCCTTAACGTTTCCAACTCTCTTGCAGTCATTTGTGGGTTTGAAGACTGGCACCGCCCATTTTACTTTAATTCTTCAATTTTCACAATTTCACTATTTTAGTTGTCACGTTTTTCTATCTTCACCTTGCTGGTGTTGTTTTCCCAATGCTCAAATTGTTGTTTGTTTTCATTGGAGACTTCACGTTTTCCTGTGTTTCTGCGTCCGAGAATATTTGCTTATGAACATTTTCTTGGCGGTGTTTGGTAGGCTTTCCTTTCACGCTATCTGCTGATTTTGTTTTGGAAAAAGGTTTTATTGAACCACCGTTCAGTAACATAGACTAACATATGAATTTGAGCGCACGGTGCTGCTGCCTGTAGACGTCAACCATCATCAACGAGTAAAAGCCAGGGAAAGGCAAGATTGGGAATTGTAATCGCAAACTAAACTATGAGATAATCCATTGTTTTTCGAGCTTTATCTTTTTCTACCGGACATGGCTGCGCAGAAAATTGTAAATCGAACTGAGAAATATTTATTGATTTTGTCGGTATGACGGGTAAGAGGGTGCAACATAGACCTTGTCATAATTTATCCCCGCTGCAGTAGTTATTTTTGTTCAAATTCAAAAGTGCATGCAGCGTTGCTGAAGCTTTTCCATATTCTCTTGCGTAGGATAACTTTGCGAACTGGTACTGATCCAGGAAAGATTTTCCCGCCTTACATGTCCATCACCTACAACCGTATGGACACGCCAGCTTCCGTTGACAACGATGTTGACGTCACGGTGAGTTGCGCGTCATCAGCTGCGATCGCACTGAACATGTTAGTTAAAAGGAAGTATGTTGTTGTGTGTCACGTGTAACTTATACGTCGCATTCCCGGTGCATTTCTTGCAAAAGGATCACGTGAATCAAACGCAATTGCGAACCGTGCCACTGCCATCGCCGCGATGATTCGGGTGGTCTTTCTTCCCAGTTACGTTTTTTGTTGGATCACATGCCGTGCAATCGGTTTATAAATTGGCAATTGGCGGCAGGCCAAAGCCTTGACGATAATGTCACTTGTCCAGATGGTTGCTGCATCTCTTGCACACAACGTGCACCTTGTAATATGGCTACTGTACCAATTAACAAGGTCTTGGTAAGACCGGCCGAGATTCGAACCTCTGACCTACGAGCTCCGAAGCGGGCCCACATGCCTTCATGTTAAGTCATCTTAGTTGCCCGAGTCCACTCCTTCCAAACAAAGCAAGCTTATTTTTGCAGACACTCTTTGAAGTAACCTACTCCGCCGACGAAGCAGGTCCTATTCGAAGTCTTACGGTGAGTACTGTTATTTTCGACTAACGGTAGACGGTTAATGTGAATTTTTATCATTTTTATAGATGTCTTGTCGCATGCTGATTGTAACCATTGTTGCCGCTTTATCTCAAAGCAAATTCTAAATCTGTAAAGCGTCCATGGAAGAGCACGTGCGTACTAGTGTTGGACTTCAACAGGTTATAGCAGAGCCAAATATTTTCTCGTCAACTTAACAAAGACAGCTCATAGCAATTATCCTAATAGTAGCAGTTGGCTGTGCATTGTCTAATTTTTTCCAGTTGCTACCTGCTGACCTTCATGATCGACAATATGGCATTGTTGCATCATAACCGGTGGTTTGGAGTGATTTTATAATTGCTCCGAACGCAAGTGCCTTTTGTCATTTTTTTCCTGACGTAACGCTTGTTTCATTGTTACGTGAACGCGTAATGACGCAGACCGAACTTGCGCAGATTGCTTTGGCCGTGCTGGGTTCGATTGGGGCCGTCTACAGCCTGGCCGAGCTCGGTAGCTGGAGGCGCCGACAGGGACTGGAGTACATCGACGGGACGGTAACGCGCATACCTTGAAATGCCGTTTGCTGTTTGATTCGCATCGTGAATTGCTGTGTGGCTGCCTCTTGCGCAACGTGAAGTGCTGAAAAGCTTGTTCTATCATGAACTTGCTTTCAGATGGTGCATTTTCGCGTTAGAACGTTTCACCAAGTTTAACATCTTCCGTTATTGTTGAGCAGAACTAGGAGACTATCATTGTCACTGAATTATCGGTGGTTCCGGTTGGACTCCATTGTTGCTGCTGTCTTGTTCAAATTGATCGCCTTAAATCGCTTTAGGTTAAAAGTGTAGTATTGAGTGCGCATTAATTTAATACTAAAATTTTTTAACAACGCTGCAACGAAACCTCTCTGCAGCACGTTTCATCGCTGTTTGCGCAGCCCGTGAGACAAGGGCGTGTCACACATTGGGCCTGGACCATACCTGGCCCCAGCAATCCAACCAGCTCGCCAGACTTAGGGATGCATCGCACATATTTTTGCAGCAATCTCATGGCTCAACTGTAGATGTTGTGCAACGGTTAATGTTCGACCGATTGTTAGTTCAACATTTTAGTGACATATAATTTTCTAAAACACCAAACCAAACAACAAAACAAAGAACATACATACAGGCACGTGTTATTTTAGATATTATTTCCACATCTCACACTGTCCCTGAAGGGAGCAACATGTCTAAGATATGACAGCTCGACACATTACTTTCCAAAATTCACCTTCAAACAAGAACAAATGACTTGGGACAACACGGAAAGTGTTAGTTGGTGCAAGGACTGAAAGTCAAACCTGTTCTTGTATGACTTTTAGATTTTGAATTGAGGGTTTATAATGCCACATACACTTTCCTAAACAGCTAATCACCGAACTACTGAACTCTTCGCCCTGATGACCAAACCAAGCTTTCTGCTCCTGCGGTGCAAGAGACCCGGGCTGAGTTGCCCTTCCTGTCCAGAGCGAACACTCGAACATTCTCACCTGGTTTTGAGGCGTTTTTCCCGCTTTCATGTTATCGAAGCGGTGTTTGCCCTGTTATTACGTAACAGACGTGTTGCGTCACAGCCACGTTGGATTACCCCACCTTCTCGCGACCTATATGCACCAAATAAGTAAACTTCAGAAAGAAAATTCGAAACGACAAAAAAAGTGATTTCTTAAACTTGAGCGAGCAGATTTCTCCTTGGCGTAAGCCCATGAGCGTTCGTTGAATGTCGTTGCCATTAATAATTTAATCCGTTTAGTTAATTGAAGAACAATTTAGACTGTGAGGCACGTTCCACACGTAAGGTTCAAGTTTTCTTCATCGACTCGCCAATTATCTCCCGTCAGTGGTGACGCGATAATGGATAGCTACGTCAGTATCGTGCCAGCTAAATCTTGGTAGTCATGCTAGAATTTGAATCTGCTTACAAATTGTGATATCTTTGTTATCAGTCGCAAGTTTGTCGTGGGAACGGACGGGGCAGAAAAGTGTCCCAGGAACAAACCTGACTGTTAGTTCAATAAGGCGCGTAGCACTGACCCTTTATTTTTACGTAGGATCTACACGGCTAAAGGTGCTGGGCAAGTACGAACACTTTCGAAACAAAAAATGAAATTGAAGTGCTTCTACTTATCCACTGCTAGGACCAGACCTTACGGCACGTGTGCAGTTTTTTTTTATCATGGCGGTTGCATCCATGAAAGTGATGTTAGGTTTTGCAAATCGTTTAGTTTTCAAGCCGAGGCAGTTGCATTTTCAGCAGAAATGGGGTCTGTCATAATAACCCCACACATCTCCTGGGTCGCGTGTTTCGTCGCGGCACGTCCCTGCATGCTGGTGACGGCGAAACAACTCGACACAGTAGTTTACTATTGTTAATGTTCTTTTTGTGGCCGTTATCGCTGATCACGCTGTTCATTATGACCGCAGACGTTACTGATGTTGATCTACCTGACCATATGCAATTTGGCAAACGTGTTCTTCATCGTCATGGTTGGATACGCTTCGGTGACTCTCTTCTTTTTCAAGGTAAACCACTCGACTTGTTGCCTCAATGAAATGATTTAAAGATCGCTGTAATTTTTTTCATGACTAAGTGGTTCTGTATCACCAGATATGTAATTTCTTTGCGGATTTTCAGATTCATAACGAAGTAAACGTCCTGTGACGACGATCCTTTGCTAGTCCAAATTTTTTGAGCATCTAAACTCACTGGCATCCATGTTGCAACTGTCAAATCACCAACATTCGTTATCATTATTCAAATTGCTGAAGTTCAGACACCATTTCCACGTTGACACTACATCGCCCGGATATTAGTTGTTTCTAGTGATGACTGGAAGCCTGTACGTTCGTTTAGAAAAACGCCCATTGTCTCGAGCAAAAGTGTTAATGGCGCGAATGTTCAAGTGCAGTTTTGTGATTGTGTGCACTGAGCAATCAGTAGTCTCGCTTTTGAATCCTTTCCTTGTAGGGCTTAGAATATAAATTCATGGTTTCTATTCTCATGCCACAAGGTTCAAGCGTTCCTGCAGATCTTACTTTTGAAAATCGCTATTTTTCTCGCAGGGCCAAACATCGGTCACAACGTTCCCCCCTGGTCCGCAGATGCTGCAGAACTTCGTGACGTTCACAGCGATCGCCTTCACATTCAAGGTGAGAGAAAATGCTCCGGGAAACACTGTCGTAGTGAAAAGAACATTATGAAACTAATATCTTATAGAGCCTGAATTGAGTTTCGTCTGACAAGTGAAGTGTTTCGCCAGTAGCAGAGGCCAACTTGATCAGTGCTGTTGAATATGGTTAAAAAAAAGGGTTCTAGCATCAATGTTGAGATAAACTGCTGTTTGAAGAACCAGCGAATCAGTGGTGTGGCCAGAGAATGGCTTTGAGGGGTATACGACTTCGATCAATTCACTCACAAGGCGCGGTTTTAAAGTTTTCTTTTTATATCTGCAACTTGATCAGCTGGTGAGAAAAGGAGAAACAATAACGTCAAAGCGGTTTTCGACAAAACGTCTCAAAACAGTTACTTTTTTCAACTGTGATCCGCAAAAGTTACATTTCCGTGCTGTTGATCGTCAGCGCAAGTGCGCAAAACGTTTTCATTTGAGGGAGATTGGTCGGGGGGGTCAAATAATAACTATCTTCGTCAGTGACATATAGCCACGATTGCAATACCTCTAAATAATCACTTTCCAAAACTTGACAACAACTTAATGCCTTCTTGTCTTAGTTGCAAGCAGAAGCGTTGACGCGCTTGTAAACGAACCTCAACTACTTTCTACTTGCTGTCATCCTGCTATCCATCATCGCTTTCATCCATGGTCAGCTGACTTTGATGACCTCCGGGTCTTTTCGTTGGCCATTCAAAATAAACAAGCATTGTCTGTCTGTCTGCCTATAGTTCAGCCAAAATTCAAATGTACTTGCGCAGGCGATCGAAGTGCTCGGCATCATCATACGTCAGTCAAACGTGGACATCTTCCTGGTCGACTGGGAACGTCCCAGTTCGAAGAACGCGGACGGAAAAGTCAGCATCTGGAGGACCTACTTCATCGCTAACGAATGGAACGAGATACAGGTACTTCCCCCCATTGGAGATCAACGTGTGTGCAACCGTCGTTCGTGAATTGTATCATGTTTTTTTCTGGATAGAATTGTCCATGTTTTGGGTTGGTCTCCGCCGTGATTGAATAAACCACGCACAGTTTCCGACACGAATGCTCATTTCTATTGTTGTAATCTTTTGTGACACAATTTTGAAGAATGTTTTGAAAGACGCATTTCGCTGAAAAGCATCCTTTCTTAGCTCGGTTTTGATCAAAATTTGGCATTTTTGAAAAGTCACTTCGTTTCTTTTTGCCGCTTTTTCCAAATATCAAAGACACCATCGCAATAAGATGGTGGTAAGTCCGAGAAGAAAATCTCAACATCGGGGTTTTTAAACAATGCACGCGAAGCTTTACGTAAGGCCGATGTTTTCCAGGGTGCTTTTTTCAAAATATCGCTGTATAACATTTTTCGTTGCTTTGTTTGCCAGACACACAGAAAGATCAACTTCACTCTGCAGATGATTGCTGCGCTATTTTTTCTCGAGGTGAGGAGGAGTTTTTCGTGTTGCTGACGTCATCGTGTAGCTTTTTGTGTTCTACTGCCCTTGATGACGTCAGCAACACGAAATAATTCAGGTTTAAAATATTCTTAACTATTTTGAAAGTTGATTGAAGTTTTATATATTTGAGATAAGACCAACAGATGCGTACCGGCTGGATCAGTGTGAACTTTGCAATCTCATCCAGCAGGATATAATTGCTTGGCAACCGACTTTATGACGAAACAGACCCCGGAGCAAGATCAAATTCTTCGCGATGAGCGTGCAGTAATCCAGCTTTTCTGCTGCTTCGTGAAAGCGCGAACCTTCAGTCCGCGCCTTTCCCAATTCCGCGCTCTGCATCGGCCAGATATGCTCACCTGACAATCGTGGAGAACTTTTTTTCGACAGGTTGTCGGTTTCAAGAGCCTGGCCCTGGAAAACAACAATTCCGCTTTGAACCAGGAGGATACGGCCACGTCCGACACTTACCTACCCCCCTACAACCCTGTACTACGCTTCGGCGTTGCCTCTCTTGTCTTCATTGTGTTGGCGCTTGTACAGGTGAGTGTCAACCTGGGGGGAATGGTTTGTCATGTGGCGTGCCCCGCTACCTCAGCAATGCGGGATGTTTGGGGAGAAAGACGTGCAGAGAGGTCAACTGAGTCGAAAAACTAAGGAAAGTGTGTGTTTTATTTCATAAATAAAGCTTCCGCAACACCACAGAAATGCAACATCCATCTCCACTTTCTGCCAAGATGTGTTTCCATTTGTTGCCAGGATTGCCCCATTTTCACAGTTTTCCAGGTTCTAGGCATGTAGTGATCACGTGGTGGAAATCCTCCTGAAGCACCTTCCTTTTTTTGCAGCATGTGATTCATTCCGTCACTGCTATAGTGGATACATTAGTAGTGCTTTAATGTCCCCAACGACACCAAGAACCCTACACTACAATTTCTGTGGCAGTTAACTTGTCTGCCTGGCATGCACCCCGTATGTTAGCTCTCACACATGCAGTTTATAGTTCTTACGCGAACTCCTAAGTTCAAATTTCTTTATTGTGTTCTTTTACTAATACAGGGTGACACAAAAAAACGGTCATCACCAAAAATCGAATAACTTCCAAAAATGTTTTTAGATTGACAAAAAACATCAGCTACATTAGGTCAAGCCCGTGTAGCAGACATCTCCAAAGTTTCAAGTCTGTACTACAAAAACTCTTGTTTCACTGGCGCTAAAAAAATGTGCTTCAATTGAGCTCCCCGGCGCTGCAGGCACATTTGGATCCGGCGGGCAAAGTTCTCGATGACCCTCCCGCATTCCTCCCTTGGGATCGCTCTTATTGCTGCCTTCAGGTCAGGGATAG
>Ga0210059_1002502_pt1 | contig 28861 bp, 22 predicted proteins | sample Ectturendosymbi2_FD_188042 | JGI IMG/M metagenome (GOLD analysis project Ga0210059, IMG submission 188042) | Ecteinascidia turbinata endosymbiont from Florida, USA - Sample 2 (SPAdes) (version 2) | ecosystem: Host-associated > Tunicates > Ascidians > Unclassified | place: Key West, Florida...
TGTATAAGTTTACTCGAAAGTAACTAAAGGTTCTTATTCTATATGTAGTACAAAATACGAGAAGACCACATGGGCTAGCCATAGTACTGTAGCCTACATTTTTTCACAACACTCACTGCGCAAAATACTTTCATCAAATGGAAGTCTGACTTCTGGACGTATAAAACTGAGCATACGCTAACTTCAAGTTCAACTCTCAAAGCAATGAATGATGACGCTTTACTCTCAAGGATCAAAAACCTTTATTACCTCACAAACGTATCAACATGATCAGACGATGTTGTCCTAGGCAGCAGCGACAGGTATTGCTATGTCTGTAAAGTACTGGACAGAATAGAATACGGATTGATGAAAACTTCGCTGATTTCTAAATAAAACTTCACTGATTTTTTTTTCATATTTGGGGAGCTGCAGCTCAGTTTTGGACGTGAGGATCACATAATTTGGAGCCCCCTCTGACAGCATGGGATTCTCAAATTGAGGGTTATGGAGGGCGGCTGATACGACTCTGGGTGTGATACAAAGCGCTCAACGACAACGCTCTTCTAATTTATTTCAAAAGACATCCGTGAACCCAGAGAAAGCATTCCTTGTGTGCTGCTTAAGCATAAATCGACCAACTGATGAAAGTTCCCTACAAGTTGCGAATCACTCCAACAGATTTGAACGTTTTGTTGAGTTACTGCATTTTTGCTGTGAAACCGTTTTTGTTTGTTTGCAGCATTGTGTACATTATTTCCGCACCGTGCTCGCCAATGTTCGGATTCATCATCGACAGGCTCGGGTACAATGTGTATTGGATGCTTGTCGCTGTAGTCACAATATTTGGATGTCACCTTCTGCTGGCTTTCACGTTCATCTATCCGTGGATACCGATGGTGAGTGTCATCCTGCTAGGATCAGATACAGAAACATTTGCACACAGCAGCGTTGCTTGGTTCATCGTATTATTGTAGTGGACGTTTTACGCATAATCTCAGGATATCTTAAAAGTTTGCCGGTGAGTTAAAATTGTTACGGACAAGGAAGAAACCGTCCAGAGATTTCTCCAGATTTGGTTCAATTATTCCAAGGATATCCCAGTCATTTGGATTAGGACACAATTGTGTTTATGATAGATCTAAAAATGTCAGATTTATCGTTCAGAGATACCTGATGATATGTCAGAGCACTTTGTTGGCTTCCTATAAAGCAGGGGTGGCCAAACGTGCTCTATGTATGAGCTGCATATCGTAAAATCCAAGTCATAACCAGCAGCAAATTTGTTTGCAATGTACGCTTATGTGACATCATACCTGTAATTATATTTGCAATGACTTGCAAAACCAATACTGTATGGCACACTAGCTAGAAGCTACCATAGTAACATTATACAATATTTCTGCACTTTGCAATAGAAATAAAAAAATAAAAAACAAATACATAACTTTAAGGAAAGTTCAAAGAGCCGCATACAAAGGTTCAAAGAGCCGCAGTTTGGCCACCCCTGCTATATATTGTATAGAATAAAGTTTACGAGAGCTGCAGACATTCTCGCCTCATCGTACGGCGAATGCAAACAAGGTTCGGCCTAATTTTGAACCCAGGTTTGTAGACTATGCAATGAAAAGCTTCTTCTTCTTCATGTTCGACCAAAGGGTTGCATTTTTGTTGTTGCATTCCACCATGGGTTGCGGTTATTCAATCAGCCAAATCCTTTCCATCCACATACACGAGCAAATAATGGAAACGCAGCTGCCTTGAGAAATGTTATTTTGCATTCTAGGCGGCGCTTTCCGAACACGGAAAGAAATTGCCAGCAAAGGTCTTTCTCACACCTTTATCCACCAGCTCCCTTAACTGTTTTAGTTAGGACACATTCGCGTAAGCCATGTTGTTATTTTCGAGAAACCACCAGATGGTAACCGACTAACAGCTCTGCATCTCTGACATGTACGCCCAGCACAGATCGAAACAAGTCTATGGAAGCTATGTTGAAATCAATGAGTAGGCCTAACCTTTTGATCTAAATAATCTCTGCAACAACTTGTAGTGAGCATATCTTGTGTTGGAAAACTTTGTTCACGAATGACAGTGCGTTCTTACAGCACAGGTGCAGCACGAATTTTTAGCTCTCGTTTAGGTCCGCATCTCCATCTTGGCAATAATACCCTTCCATTTATTTGCATGTTTACCAAATTGTGCATTGAATCTCTCACAGGATCATGGATGCGCTAGCTTCAACTTTACCAGGGCATCACTAGGTACCATCACGATTTCCAGACCCTGTTCACTTGAGTTTAGGTTGTATACCTGTATCAAACACAGACTGACAACTTCAACCTTAAGTTACACAACCTTCCTCTTAGTGGGGTTGATTCATTAACATGCCTTACTGTTAGAAGTATAGGAAGTATCCCGACACTAATGCGTGTAGACATTTTTTATTCAATGCCAGAGTTGAAACGTTTCTGCCCATTGTCCAGATCAACAGTATTAGAACCACAAGCACAGTGACACAGATTCTTCGAATGTCATTTGCGTTCTTCGATCAGTTCGCGCTTTTTCCTGTGAGCAAAGTGACGTTCCAGCTTCCAATTACCAGCTTATGGCGAATTTGCCGCTTACTCAAGGCTCTTAGAGCATAACAGTACTCATGGTTACACCTTTTCGTCACCAGATTTATAGAGAGTTCAACGTTGGGCCTACACTTGTGGATAAAAGATGGAGACTTTCGCGAATGTTTCAAACTGTCCTTCAGACTATAGCCCAAATGCAGTCTTTGGTCACTGGAATTACGACCGATGCGCAATGGGTTTGATTGATTTTGCGCATTCCGTGGTACAATAGTAACTGCCCAAATTATACCGTTGGGCAAACGAGTTTCGCCATCTGCACAGCAATATATGCTATAACACGGGCTCCTTCGGAAAAGACATCCTCCGGTGCCTTGCATTGAGTCTGCTGCAAATGCAGCAAACCACAGAACAGGAAACGAAGAAGCCATGTTTTGCACTATCGCTTTGCTTTGAGGGGACAGGGTAGCGGTAGACAATGTTTCAAGTTGCTTCTGCCCACACGTTTCGCATATATGAAATTGTCACATACGGCGTTTGACACGATTTTGAGGTTTAATTGCTGTGCGACATTTGTTTGTTCATTTGTATGTATTAATTGCTAACGGCAGGCTTCAGGTTGGATATTTTTTGGAAGGGCATTAGGGGGAAAATGCTATTGCCCAAGAAGTGAAACATAGTTTGAGTAATTTTGAGAAGCTTTCTGGTCGCGGCGCGGAACGTATCATAAGTGGACGTTGTGGCTCTTTCCGTTGTGGATGCCTGGAGCGAATGCAGATCTTGCTTCACTCCCACCGGCTCTGTGCGCCTGGTTAGAAGGAAATGATCTTGCAGTTTAATCATACGCACGGCGACGACATCGTGGCGCTATCACCCAAACCTTTGATTGAGAGACGAAACCTACCTCAGAACTATCGCCACCCACACTAAACATGGTTGTTGGTTTACTACTAAATGTGATCGTTGTCCAAGAGTCAAACGTTGAAAAGTATTGTTTAAGGTGGGGTAGGTAGCCGAGATGGTTGTTCTGTTTTCCACTCGCTGAGAGGCTTGTCAAAATAAATGACTGCTACTGAACTAGTGTTTAGACCGAAGGAAATCAGCATACAATGGGTACTTCAGATCTGTGACTTTATGTTACAAATGACTACCCAATGACCTGTACCAATACTTAGTGAGTGACCTGAAATAACACTCACAGCACAAAACGTTGACAACAATTTTCTTCGAAACAACTCAATGCAAGATCCACCTTGCACCGCTAAAACATGTCGTAAAAACGCCTATAAAGAACTTTTAACTATATTTGGTTGACAACTTTTTTGATTGAAACATCTTCACAGACACAAGGCTATTTTCTAATTATCTTATTTCTGAGGCTTTTTTTCTTTTTTATGTCAGTGCATTATGGGAGTAGCATTTTCCATACCTGCATGTGCCCTTTCTCCGATGGTCGCTTTTCTGGTCCCTCAACAACGACTGGCTACCGCATATGGTCTGTAAGTCCGTTGTTACGGTATTTGCTCATTCGTGAAGTATTTTGCATGTACTTTTAGCAAGCAGTTTTGCTGTAGGATCATTTGCAAATTTTTGCCTTTAAACTTTTTCCTAATTCTGGAGGGGAACACAATCTTATTGGAATATTTTTAAAATGAAAGTAGTTTCATTATACCTGAATTTTTCCGTCGATTCCTTTAGCAGCTTCCTTTTCAGGAAACTTTTCCTTGTGGTAGTGTATAGAAAATTTTCCTTGTGGTAGTGTATTACTTCAAGCGTTATGGAGACACCACGTTTACTCGACAGCATGATGTCATGCCAGAACCTCGGACATGCTGTTATAACAATGGCGGCAGGTGAAATCCTGGACCACAAGGGATTCTTCATGCTCGAGTTATTCTTCACAGCTTGCATTTGCTGTAAGTGGCGATGTTTCGCTCGATATTCCAACAATGAAACAAACACGTGGACGAACAGTTTGAAGATTTTAGCTGAAGTTTGGTTCGAAAGAATATGCTTATTTTGTAGGTTGTGGCTATTTTATTCACAAACAGACTTTAAATTTTCCTGTACCGTTTCGTTGGTTGAAAACTTTTTGTTTGTTTTTTTCATTCAGTGGCACTGTTTGCAACCTTGCTCCTGTACATGGTCGACCTGACACGCGGAAGCGGTCTTAACCTTTCCAAAACAGCTAGAGCTAAGCGTGCTGATAAAGAAAATAAAGTAAGTCGTTATGCACATTGGCAATGGGTTTTTGATAGTTTTGAAACTAATATAACGCTAACACTTCCCAAAAGAAATTCAACTGCAACAAACTTTGTCTCTCAACATTTCCTTGAAGTGAACTGGGTTTATTTTTAGGGTTGGTTCACAAATACTAGATATTGGTTCTCTGACATCTACGTTACCAGTTAAACGTAAAACTGATGTTGGCGTGCAGTATTGGCGTCGGAAAGACGGAGCATGAAAAGTCTCTGATCTAGAAAGTTGATAATTTGCTGTTGACTTCTTTGTAGAAAAATGTCTTCTTCTGCTTTCGGAGTTGGAATAATGCAATTTCACCACTATTGTCTCACTCCCTGGACAACATTTTTTTGGCTACCCCTGGTAATTCCACTTTTGCCCCCCCCCTCTTGCAAAAAATCTTTCCGAAACCACGACATACAAAATGGAGCTGGATTCAAACACCGAATATCACCCAAATTACCGCATCTGTTCACTGCGTGCAAACCAAAAACTGTTACTTTCCAGATCAACGTTTTTGTTGGCATGCCATTAGGAGCGGAAACTCCCATCAACAGCGGGAGAATAATTAATTTGAATCCCGAAATGTTTAGATTAATTTTGGGGAGAATTATCAATTTAGTTTTGCTTATTTTTTCTGCTGTCTTCTGATTCTGACAAAACTGTTCTTGTTTGTGTCATATATCGGGCGGTTTCAACTTTTAAGTCAACACTGCTGAAAACTATCACAAGATCATTTGTACAGTATTAAATTCTAACAAAACCAGGTTATTTCACGAAAATAAAAAATTTTATTCTACTCTCCTTTTGTTACCGACAACGTGGTTGGTTCCGTATCAATTTGGAGTTGCGTGTTTTGCACGCATCTTAAAGATTTTATGTGCAATGGCTTGTTTCCCGATTTTACCGACATTAGCAGGGTTTGTAGACCATGCTTGTTTCTAATGTTTGTACTGATTTTTACCATCAGTGCTTTAGAAAGTGTTGATGTGTTTATTTCTAAGAAAAGTGCCAATTTTGTGTTTGCTTCTTTTTAGCTCCGATTAAATGCAAACGCCTCACTGCATTTTCATTCAGAAAATACTTCATTCTCAAAAACGAACTAAACAACATAACCTGTAACTAACGCCTGTGAGATGCAACAAACAATCTCCCAAACGGTATTCCTTTCTTCCAGCGTACATTTTACTCAATGTGAGAAGAGTTTAAATTGCTGGTTAGCAAGTGAAGTGCAGTACTCTGTGTCTAAAGCAATTCCTTTCTGTCACAAATTATGTTTCGATATCAGTAGATCCTGTTGTGCAAACACCGTTACGATCTGTAAATAGTTACAATCAGCAGCTACATTGTGACATCACAACGCTTCATTCAGTTGGCAACTATTGAGTGCCTTAACAACCACTTGCACTGTATGTCATAGTTGATGCCTGATAATGTTTTTCTGAAGTGTGCTTGTTTTTGGGTCCACGAAGAAAGCAACCTCGATCATAAGTGATGTTGTTCTACTTTTCAGTAACGTTGACAATAACCAACGCTTATACACAGTTGCCAGCCGCATTAAATGTGTGGGAGTGCATTAGGTTTTGTAGGGCTTTTTTGCCACACAGTTTCTAGCATTTCATTCAGTCATTAAACTTTATCAACTGAAAACTTACTTCTTCCTGCTGACTTACCCCTAATCCTCTTCGAATTGTTGATTGGTTTTCCAAGCTAGGGCCAAAGCCAATTTTGTCAAAAACTTTTTTCTCTTTGATTGCGTCATCGCTGTCGGATTCACATAATTCTGAAAACTGAAACTGTGCGTTAGATCAATTGTTCATTTTGGTTGCATGAGACGAAAATGTGGGTTAAGCTTGATGCACACGGCTGTGTCCTGTGCGTTTTTTTGCGCACGCATGGGTCTGATTTCGTGATGTCGCGCCTTTTTCGGATGCGTCTGGTATGGTCTGCGTTCGAGTAGAACCTGTTTCTATATTGACGCATCAGACTCACTGCTCCGGGTTCAGGAAAGAGCGGTACTTGCAGACCAGGGATTCCTAACCTGGGCACATGTTCCCCTTGGGGTACATTTAAGGTTAGCAACAGAAGGTAAAATATATTAACATGTTGTTTATTTTCAAATATTTGTACATATGTCACTTAACATTAATTTCAAAAGTCCTTATATGCCTATTGTTAAATATATCTGTGAAAAAGCATGAGAAAATATTTAGTCATAAGGAGTTTTAAGGGCATATGTTCATTTTTCAAAAATCTGAAGGCGTACATCCTTATCTGTTGAAATTCTGTAGGGGTACATGCTCATTTATCGGAATGCTGAAGGGGTACATGGTAAGAAAAAAGTTGGGAACCCCTGTTGTAGACAATAGACAAACGCACCGCACCAGACGTATGCCGTGTGCTTACAGCTTTATTATCTGCGGAACGCTCGACTGTGCAGAATATCTCATTTCAAGCAAAGCATTATTACAGAAATTTTGCTACTCACATTTCAAAATAATTATAAGTGCATATCCCGTACGTGCAAAATTACTTGGTGTCTAAATGTTCTTGCAGGAGTGACAAATATGCCTTTGAAACGCATGCAGTTGTCGTTGTGGCAGTTTTTGTAGAGGTTCTAAGCGTATTGTTGTACTGTGCCCCTTTGCTTTTCATTACTACATCGTGTACTGTGACTTGCAAGTCCCGGCTTCCTTTGCGTTAGCTTGTTATGAGAAGCTGTAAGGATGTTCATACTAATTCATACTGAATAAATACGGTATATATTTTCGTATTGACTAATTTATATTGATAAAACTATTGCCTAATCTATATACAAATACCTGTTTGTTTGCTTCAATTCATGGTTTCTTCTCGAATGCGAATATACTCAAGGAGGGCGTAATCATAACGCCAATTTTCAAATTTACGTGGAGACTTAAAAAATACAGCACCTTCAACAAAGTGCCTATAGCGCTAGGATGGATTAAACACTTTCAACGCTCGTGAGATTACAATTGCATTGATCGCATTGCTTTCAGCGCCTGTTGCATCCAAGTACAAATGTACAGAATCATTTACATTGAACCGAAGTACAACAATGCTGCTTTCACAATTGGGCAAGTTTCGCTGACTTCGTCAACACCTCTGCTTGAATCGGATGATTTTCACCGATAGTTTTTAACCTACATTTTCTTCAATTCTGTGAAAACAATTGGTCACGCTTCGCTGTCTCAGGTGAAACCTTTGTCGGACTTTGACTATTTTTTTCCCGAAACAATCGATTACTAACCAAAAGATGAATCGGTCGAGTTCTTATTTATGACGTCACAAAACACGATCTGTCTAAATCGGATAAAACAAGACATGCAAATTTATTGTTGAATCGGTGGAGTTACTACAGTATCAAGAAAATTTTTGAGTAAGCCTCTCTATTATGTTTTGTTTCAGAATCGGAGCCCAGATTCTTGAACACTTGCTGGCGCAAACAAACCTTCCACGTTCGCTTACTTCGACTCTGGAAGTCAGTTGAGTTTCATCTTATCACTGATGTCTTTCACTTCACAACCCGTCATGATCATTTATGCATCGACCTCCTGTTAAGAATTGTAAAAAAGAGAGATTGTGTTTGATAGGAAATGGAGGAAAATAAAAAAGAATGAATAACTTTGATGCCTGCTGTGAATATGCATAATAATTAAAGGAGAATGCGAAACCACAGACATTTCATCCCAAAAATTAAGCTGTAGGTCTTTTTGATCTTGTAAAATACGTGTTTATTTCCTGATGTTTTCTGCAACGACCTTCTTTTCACATTTGCGATTGAAAAATCCCCGATAGCAATTAAATACTCTTGTGTGGCAAGTTACTGCAGATATGATCAAGGCAGTTGCACGCATTGTAATATCATTGACCATTTATTGTGCTTGCATTTGATCAAAGACTCCTTTCCTTCGTCACATTCGTCCCTCGCAATGCGCGGTTATGATAATGAAGAGACGATTTACTTGATTTGTCTATCCTGTGCTTCTTGACCTTGAAACGGTGGTTATATTTTCATCTGGATATTCAAAATCTGGATCTATTTTTACGTTTTTATTGCTATTTTCATTGAAAAAATCCAAGCATCCATTTCATGTAGACCTTCATAGTTTCTTTCAGCTTTGTTGATTATTATTTGCTCCAGTGTTGCATCAGTATCAACCCGACCATTGGAAGAGGCAGACGCAAAAAAGTTATGACACACACTTGTTGTGGCAAGTTTTTGACAGTCTTCTCTGCAAAAGCCAGCGTTGTCTTTCGTTTTGTCACGCATTGCCATCGTGCTTCCTTTCTGCATCGTGTTGCAACTGCGTTATCTTTCGTTGTTGCCTTGTTCACTTCTCGCTTTCTCGTGTGAAGTTTGTCAGAAGTGCGCGTTTCTTGTCCATGTTAATGTAAGAAGCTTGCAAAAGAACTTAGAACCATTGACACTACTACTCTCTGAACTTAATTACCCTTCGCATTTCATTGCAATAACTGAAACAAAAATCAATAAAGACACAGGGCTAAATTCCGCACCTAATATACCAGGCTACTCATTTGCTCATTCAGATACACAGTATGCAGCTGGTGGTGTTGCTATTTATACCAAAGACACTATCTTATATGTGGTACGCCATGACATTTCAGAAATATTGACAGAGGCTGAAAGCTTATGGCTAGAAGACATACTAAATGGTAAAAAAACAGCAATTTCAGTCATCTATAGGCATCCAGCCCCCCAATATGACTCCTTCACCAAAGAGTTGGAAAACATTCTGCACAATCTTAATGATAAAAAAGTAACTTACTATATTTGCGGAGACTTTAACATAAATTTGCTGCAGCATGAAAGCTCACAGCAAGTAAAAAACTATACCAACTTAATGCTTGCTTACAACTGCACACAACTAATCACCAGACCTACAAGGATTACAGACCACAGTGCCACCCTTTTAGACCATGTATACACTAGCAACAGCAAAATGCCTGTACAACCAGGAATTATACTTTCAGATCTGTCTGACCACTTGCCTGCTTTTCTCATGATTAGGTCCTCCTGTCTCAAGCATAAACACTTATCTATAACCCTAGGACATAATTACAAAAGCTTGGATAGAATAACTTTTTTGCAAGAAGTAAAAGATGCCTTAGACATGCTGCCAGTTTATAATGGAAACCCATGTCAGGTTGTGGATAACATACAATCCATATTCAATGATACAATGTAAAAGCATACACCACTACAACCACTATCAAGAAACAAAAGGAAACTGCTCAACAAGCCATGGATCACACAAGCATGATATAAATGCATCAAAGAAAAAAACAAACTTACCGAAATCTAGTAAAAAATGGTTTTGAAAATAAAGTCAAATTTGCATATCACAAAAGATTCAGACACCAACTAGAACATTTGCTGGTATTGTCAAAAAAAGGAATACTATCATTCCCAGTTTTTAATTGCAAGAAATGACAGTGCAAAAACATGGAAACACATTAATACCCTACTGCCAGGAAGAACCAAAGCTACCTCCACCCCTCCAATTTTAACCCATCCCTTGTCTGGAGAATGCAAGCACAATCCTGCAGATATAGCAAATATCTTAAATAATTTCTTTGTATCTGTTGGAAAAAGCATGGCCAGCAAAATAATTCCTCCCCATAGCAATAAGACCCACATTGCAAAAATGAACTGTGAGTCCTCATTTTATTTACATGAAACATCAGTTGAAGAAATCATGCACATCATAGACACACTCACAGAGAAAAAGAGTACTCGTCAAAATGACATCCCTGTGAAAATCTTAAAATTATGCAGTGAAGTATTATCTCCATGCTTAGCAAAAATCTTTAACAATTGCATAAATCAAGGTATATACCCACAGAACTTTAAGTGTGCCCAATTTACTCCCATGCATAAAAGTGGGCCGGAAAATGTGTTCACCAACTATCGTCCTATATCAGTGTTGTCACCCTTAAACAAGATATTTAAAAAACTCCTTTATGATAGGTTATGTCACTATGTGGAATGAAAGATCATGCTATCAAAACATCAGTAGGTTTCAGAGCTGAATTATCAACAGAATTTGCAATTTGTGACATAGTTTAGTGTATCTCAGAAAACCTGGACCAGAAAATACCTACTTGTGCAGTTTTCCTTGATCTTTCAAAAGCTTTTGATACTGTTGACCATTTTGTGCTGCTGTGGAAGTTGGAACATTACTATGGCATTCGAGGGCTCCCACCACAACTTTTTGAAAATTATTTACATAGGCGAGAACAATATACATTAGTAAATAAGTGTAGATCCCAAACCCAGGAGATCAATTGTGGCTTGTCACAAGGTTCAATTTTATCTCCCCTGCTCTTTTCACTATATGTTAATGACTTGCCAAAAGTATCTAACTTTAAAACTACTCTGTTTGCTGATGATACATGCCTAATATTAGCAAACAAGAACATTGATATTTTGGAAAAGATGGTTGACCAGGAAATTTAAAAAGTCGACAGTTGGATGCGTCATAATAAGCTATCACTAAATTATAGTAAAACTGTCTACATGATACTTAACTCCGACAAGAAGCAGGGCTCCTCATTCACAGTACAAATTGGTAGCCACGTAATTAATAGAGTAAATTCAACAAAATATCTTGGAATGCATTTATATAATAAACTAAATTGGGATACACATATTTCAAGCTTGAAAGCAAGCTTTCTTGCTATTCTGGTATATTTTATAGAATTCGAGAATACTTGAGCACAAATGAACTTAAGATAATATATTTCAGCCTTGTGTACTCCCATCTACAGTATGCCATTGGTGCTTGGGGCTCAGCAACAAAAACCAGTCTACATAGACTAAACACCATCCATAACAAAATCATTAAGACCATCAGTTGGGGCTCTTTCCGATGCCATGTAACACCCGTTTACAGCCAATTAAATTTATTGAAACTGGAAGACATATATTAACTAGAAATTGCTAAGCTTATGCACAACTTCCACAGCAACAGAATGTCCAACACGTTTCACCGTCTATTTACTGCTGTTAATTGTGTCCACACCCATGAAACTAGAAGTTCTACCTCAGGCCAATACTTCTGTCACCCAGTCTGCTCGCAATATGGAAAAAGATCAATCAAATTCAAAGGCCCAAGAATCTGGCAGCAAATAGTTTTCTCTCTAAAAGAATTACCAGCAATCATCTTCAAAAAACGATATAAAAACTCGATTATAGAAAGTTATCAGAATCACGACTAAAGCTTTCCACATATCCTCTTGTTTGCAACCAAAGAATCACTCGGAAAGTCAACATCTAGCTTCATAGCCTGAATTACTATAGTATATGTAATATACTACGACTGTCTGTCATACCTTGTTTGTAATTAAATGCTCGTATGTGTATATTTGCGTGTATTTGTAGTGTACTGCTGTACTACAAAATGTATCTGCTTGTTTTAAACTATTTTTATGTGTTTCAATGTAGCTTACTACTTCGTGAATACGTTGCTGCCGCGGTCCAGTTTTTGTTGCAGATTATCAAGAACACCTATAGAAGAAGCAAACAATTCTCTTACGAAGATTATCTCCAAAAACAACTCAATCTCCATGGAATTTGAATCGCGGTCATAATCAAATCAAACTACCGGTATCTTTATAACGGGCGTGCGTGGATCAAGAAAGGGTTATGGCAACCCGAAGAGGATTTCTTTTTTGTCGGGTTTTTCTTTTCCTCTTCGTCTGGAACCTTGCGGTCCATGACAATTAAACGTCATGGGCAATTGTGCCCGACAAGAGTAACCTCTTTGCAATTGGCCATTAATCCCACAACCTATACATCGGACTGCGACAGCACGTCTAGCGGTCGACACAACCGTCACCATGGAAACATCAATCTCACGTACTTAATGGGGCACCTGACTAGATAGCCTCTGTGTTATTTCGGTGATCTGGCGTTTTTTTTCTGTTATATCTGTTTTATCTAGTATATCTAGTGAAATTAATTCAGTACCGCCAAATCTATCTATCTATCTATCTATCTCTCTATCTATCTGTCTATCTATCTGTCTATCTGTCTATCTGTCTATCTATCTGTCTATCTATCTGTCTGTCTATCTGTTTGTCTATCTATCTATCTATCTATCTATCTATCTATCTATCTATCTATCTATCTATCTATCTATCTATCTATCTATTTATCTATCTATCTATCTATCTATCTATCCATCTATCCATCTATCTATCTATCTATCTATCTATCTGTCTTGTCTTGGTTTGCATGTACCTAATAGTCGCAATACACAGTAATTGACGTGCAAGTGAAATATGTTTGTAACAAAACGCCCCCGTCATAAGTTTGTTATTTCTTGGTTGATGCCAGGTGGCATTTTTTCAACAGTTTCGCTAGAATTGCGGACAGTAACAGACATTCGGCGAAAAAACAAGGATGAAAGTGGTTCAAATTCTTTCAGGAAAACAATTATTTCTCTATCGATATCTATCAATATTTTGGAAACAGACATAATTTTTTGAAGCACTTAACAATTATTTGGGACGCTTACATTTCGTTTCTGTCCCCAAATACTGTGTGTGTCTAGAGTCCTTCGCGGAACATTACCGGGGAACTTTTGAGTTTGTGTTAGACACAAAAAATTGCTTTGATTTTTTCTTCACTCATTTTTTCGTTGATTTCACAACAACGATTCCAGTTGGTCGGCTACTGAGTCAGAAGCTTTGAAGTTTGCTTATGTTGCTGATTGTGACGGTAGCTTAAATAATCCTAGAAACGATATTTTCTATTTTGTGCATGCTTTTCGACGTCACAGACCAGAGCTAAAGATTTCCTTTTCATTCGGATCATTTGTTTTTGGATGCTTGTGTTATTTGCAACTGTCACAAGCTCCCATCTGTGGATATCGTCAGAAAAGACACTGTCGCACAAAGCAGAGAACAGAATCGATATCTGTCTGCTAATTACTGAGCACGGTTTATGTTCGTAAGGTTTTCGATAGCTTATGCTTGTGAACGTATATATTTATTTTATTTCGTTAACGTTAAATATACTCAAACATTCAGATTGTCGTTTTTGAACTTATAAAAGAGCAGTAGATATCGACAGCTGTGAAAGACGTCAGTCTAATGCGATGATCAGGAGTTGTTTTGAAATGATACTTTGGCCAAGACCTCGGTAGGAATGGTAGTTTCTTAAGAGCTGTTCATCAAATATAAGTCATCGCTTTCAAAATTCCTTTCGTCAATAAAACCCATTTTCTTCCTACATCCTGTCCTGTAATTTCATGGAGCAAGGCTTGCACGTTCTAGGACACTACGTCAGGCGCTTTTCTTGTTCTTCGAAGGGGGCAATGTCAACTGAACTTTCTTCCGAGTGACTGCCAATAATACTTGAGATATATCTATAACTCCTTCACGTGTAGTGATGGAATTAGGAGCGCTGGTAGAAAATGAAAAGTGCGGAAACGATCGGAGATAACACTTGCCCGAGCGCAAGCGACCTGTGGTGTCGTGAAGAGAAACGGACTGTGACACGTAACTTTTGGAAAAGGTAGTTTGCACTACGGATCGCGACAGTGTGTTTGTTTACGTAGTTACCAAGAACAAACAATTGGGGATTTGAAACTCCAAGCGAAAACTACTAAGGTTAACAGGAAAATAAATCGGTCAGTCGAATCAGAATTTGCGATACGCGGCAATGCTTTAGCAACCTGACAGAAAACGTGTAAAAAAATGAAAAGTCTGTCTTACAAAAAGTATCTGAACTATGCGACAGCACTAGGAATCAGCTAAGAAAAACAGGTTAGTAAAAAAAATCAGGCAAACAATGGGAGTAAATGACATCAGCAACAGCAATCAAGTAAAAAAACAACGAATGAACTAATAAATTAACACAACACAAAAAGGTAATAGAAAATTAGCAAAAAGTTGCAAATTCGCAAGTTTAGTCAGCGACTGTCTGAGTACGAACTACCAAGCGCAGGCAGGTTACAGTTAAAAGCAGCGAGAAAAGGTTAAAATGCAAGATTGAGCCGCGTTGTGGCATAAAAAGTTTGCAAGTTCGTAATGAGCTTGAAAGCAATATAGTCGCACGGCATGGCGTAATGATAACAAAAATGCCAGCCGAGAATGATTTTGTTCGATTTAAAAAATTGAAACAGTCTTAGTTGGTGCTCTGTGAGCAATCGAACATTGCAGTAGCTGCGTCAGCACAAGTTGAGGAGACTTGCAGAAACGATGCAATGGATCCAGAAAGTTCCAGAGATCGCCAAAGCACATGAACCCAAATGCGTTGTAAGCAAAAGCCAAGTAGTCCGAAACCACGCGAGATAGATGGTATTCTTCAGATAGCGTCGATCAATGCGAAGTGGACCACGGAAACTGAATGCAGGTTTAAAGGAAATTGCTGCTTGAAACTTCCACTTGCAGAATCTTGCTTGTGAAGAGCAAAGGAAAGCGTAGGACGCAACGTAGCTTTTCCAGTCAGCAGAACTAATGTATAATTCCCGGTCGGATGAAGCAATTGAGAGTTTCGGTCTGGGAACCAGTATAGTTATCCTGGTCTGATGAACAATGTAGGGTTTCCATTTGTGCCCGACAAGAGTAACACCTCTTCACAATTGGCCATTAATCCCGCAACCTATACATCGGACTGCGTCAGCACGTCTAGCGGTCGACACAACCTTCATCATGGAAACGTCAATCTCACGTAGTTTATGGGGCAAGTGGACAATAGTGGTTAATTGCATAAATCAACGTTGCTGTTGGTTGATTTAGGAACCAAAGAGGAATAACCTAAAAACCTGAATGACTAACTGTTTGAACAACATTATCTTCCTTGAAGTTTGAAACCAATGTTGCGTGCCAACTTTGTCCTGCGATCATGTTTCAAGGTTTGTCAAACAATAAGACTACGAGCTTTGTGCGACCGGCAAGCATTAATCTTGGGAAAACCAAGTGTTTGACATAAGATTCACTCGCAGTTGCAGCTTACACTTTGTTTTTCGAGGCACGGAAATTCATGTCACAGCAAGTTGAACAATGCAGCCGTCAGTGACTGCAACTGGAAGTAAAACTGCTTGTGACGTTGAAATGTGTTGATAATTTGCAACGGCAACTGTACTAATATTTGTCGTTTGTTTTTTTTTGTTTTTATTTCCTGGTGTTCTGTAATGTTTAATTGGAAAACGTGTTTATGCGTAGACAGGGAAAATCGAATTAAGCACAGGTAGAAATGCTTTCAACCAATCTATCGCACTATCGTTGCAAGATTGATTTTGAAATCTATTCGGAATATGTATCATAACACTGTAAGTTGCAATATTCCGAGTACAATTGCAAAGTCCGAATCAAGGCAAAATTGTCGTATTTCCCGGAAGCACACACGCGCCAGTGAGCAACGTCACGCAAGAAACAAATCTCGGGCGTTTGCTCAAGATTGCAGAATCGCAGCAACGCCACATGGGACCTTCAATCTACATACCTTAATGCCTTTGGTTTGTCTTTGGGAAAATTGTATCATGTGAAAACAAAAGAATATAGAGCGAGCAGCTTGCTAGCAGCGGAAAGAGCATAAACTTACGTAACTTGTAGTGGGACGGAACTGAAAGCAACGTTGACTTTTCAAGAATTGCAGAAGGCAGGCGGGTATGAAAGCAATTTGCGTAAAAGTGATAGGAAAGCGTACGGATTAATCAGATATCATTTAGCTGCAACTAGCCCTTAACTACTATCAATCAATTTTTGCCACACAATTCAAATCTTGGTGTGTGATGAACCCAGTTTTCAAAAATCAAAAAATATACTTTCCTTCAACTGAAGTTTATCACAAAAACTACTCTGAAAATACAAGTCTCACTGAGCAGTTCGAGCAATCACAAAGTTACTTTCTTCTCTAATATCGTACATTTTCGATAAAAAGGCGTGTCGTGCAGATTTCATATATGTCTGAACTAAATTACTTGTAACAAAAAAATTTGGTCTGAAGAACGTCATATGTTCAATACTGCTAAACACGACCGTAGAAGCATGCGCTGAGTAAGTTGCAGCTACGCCACTGAGTGAGTTGCAGCGGTGAGTGAGTTGCAGCGGTCGCTGCGCCTCATACAGTAACACGGTCACTACAGCGTGAGCCACCCTCACCGTAACGTCGTGTCAGCTGGACCGGATACCACTACCTTTCCCCTACATGCGCACCTATTTACAAGTCGCACAAGAAATGAAGCTACTGAAGCGTGGAAAGCACTCCGACGCGTGTTTATGGACAACCCTAGAAATGCCAACTAAATTTCTGAACCTCAACCAATTTGAAAATTCACCAATCTTGATACATTTATTCCTTCCTTTTGATATGGTAAGTGGTCTACATATCATTTCACTTGCTTGGTGTGTTGTACTTAATGTATTTCTCCATTTATTCAATAATCGTGGCTTTGTGCAAAACTTGTGATATGCCCAACTGTTTGCATTGTGCTCGCTGTTCTTCATGTTAAGTATATCCAATCACCTAATGATTCCCCATGCTATTCTAACCAACAACAGCCTAAGACATCAGCATCATTTACTTGTTCTGCCTGTGTGTCTTCTAATATACCATTTTTTATTTTAACCAACACTGAGCTTCCCAACCTACTTTTATTTGATAACTCTGACTTATCTAATTTTATACAATCTTTCCCATGTGACTTGTCAGCTCAAAATTTTCAAACTAAATACTCAACATTAAGTGAAACTGGTGAAATGAATCGTGCAATTAAGCAAAAAAATTATCATGTTTTCACTTTAATGTACATAGCCTGGGAAAAAATAAGCACAAACTAGATGATTTCTTCCTAATGACAAAGGCAAATACTACTTTCATAGCCATATCAGAAACCAAATTGAAGTCGAACTACATTTCAAATGTTGACATCCCTGGCTTCAACTTCATTCATAATCCCCCACAAACCAATTGAGGTGGAGTAGGTCTTTACATTAATTCCAACCTAACTTACCAACCAAGAAATGACCCAAATGTTGATTGTCTTGCCAGCTCTCCTACCTAAATCTTCCTCAGGAAAATGTTCTCTTAAATTCATTGGCCCAAAAGTATGGTCTTCAATACATGACGATATTAAACTTTCAACCACTTTTATCTTCAAATGGAAACTTAAGAAACACCCCCTACATGAAAAAAATTCCCAATTATGAACTTTAGCAACATTTCCCTTGTCCAGAACCAAATACTGTGTATTCTAATATTCTATAACTCTGCTTATTTTTGCGTATATGTCTTTTTCGTATTATCTGTGTGCACATTCTATGCTTTTCGGCATAAGTACACCTTTTGCATTTTTTTGTTTTATTTTATTTCTTCTGTATTTGATCAATTAGTTTTTGTAACTTCTCTATTTTTTTATTACTATTTTTTTAATTTTCTGTATTGCTAAAAATATTCTAACCACACCAGAATCCTTCACTTAAATTCGATCCATTCATCTGTGTACAGAGGCATGCGGTTTCACCTGTACATTTTCTTCACAATGTTCTACGTTCATTCGTTTTTTGATTTGGTTTTTCTTCTCATTATGCTTATTTGATGTCCAATTGTTGTTTCTCAACACTTGTCAAAAAGTGACAAACGGGCTTGGTTGACGAGATGACGGCCACGGTCTTTCACCAATCCTACATGACACAGCGCCCCTCTTTGTTTACACTGATCACCTATTGTGCCATTGTATTTTCATTCGCTCTAATGTTCGCTAATAGTTGGTTTACAGCATGCGATGGCTTTTGTGGTGCTTCTGCTAGTCGGCTTAGTCATATGAAACAACAAATCATTACCATTACGAAGGTATCTGGTGGTCACCGCATTTGACAAGGGTTTGGTAAACCCACCGAAGGATTCCAGGGCTAGAAGCAAAGACGTTATAGCCTGGCATTCAGACTGTAGTTGTGACGTCACACAATCCTTTCATGTGCACTTGCAGTAAGGGAAAATGTTACAACATAGTGTTGTGCCGATGAATTGACTCCTCTGTGGCATGAGATTTGCATGACCCAAAAAAGCTTTCTTTCGCAATTTTCTAGATAAGCTTTAAGAACGTAAAGGGGCCAAGGCGTGTATGACATCTGGGAGATTCCATTCGATCATGGAACAAATCTAATACTTAGAATTAAGCAGAGAAATAAATCTTCGGCTGTTTCCGAAATCTTTAGGAAAATTTCTTGTTTCGAGTTGTGTGCGAACCAATGATTCAATCTCTCAGCAAGCTGCATCGAAATGGATACTGACCAAAAATTACTTAAATTAGCAATAAAACGCATTTTAAGGCGTGAATGTGTTGTGATTATGGCTTTGTTTTGATTTGTGAAATTGTGAACTTGTGGTTTGTGTGTCGTGTGTTGCTCTAACGTGTAGTGCTGTCGTAGTTCGAGTGTTAACCCGTATTTTTTCTCAGGAATTGTTTTAGTTAGAAGCGTTTATTTTTCGTAATCCTTGCAAACGTTTCTGTCGTGCGTTTTTATTGACGAGGGCGCATAATATCATCGAAATTATTATCAATCATAAAAGACGGAATATTCAGAAATAGAATTGGTAATGGTATGGCCTTCAACATGATATATTATGCTGTTTCTAACCCTGACTGTTAAATCTCCTGAACGTAGAAGAGATGAAAAAACAAGGTTCTAATTTTACCGGCAGTTGTCAATCCTAGATTTATAGCATATTTTTAGTTTGTGGACTCAAAGCGCCCTGATACGATTTCCTCAATAACTTCACAAACGTAACTGGACAACCAACTTGAAACATTAGCATTGAATGCAGGGCCGTAAGCAGCTGGTACTTTTTTCGGGAAGTAAACTTGTAGTAATTTGTTTTTGTACAATTTTAGGTGGGTCAAAATGGTTGTCCCTTTAGTTTCACTTTTTCTGGGGCGCAAAATAGTTATATGTTTGTATAGCACCTAATAACATAACACGATTTTGACAATCCTCTGAGGGACAATTGCCGGGGTTCGCACTCCCTGCTTGCGGGCCTGATTGAAATAATCAGATTTTTTCTTGGTCGATTTATTTTTAATATGGTTATGCACCAAATGTCTAGGGATTCAAGACATCAAGAAGAGCCTGTGGGCACGATGAGCATCAACCCTAGCAATACAGTGCTGAAGAAAGAAGTGTGGGAACGCACCCAAATCTAGCCGTTATCAATTATCACACACTTATGCTCAGGTGATATTACGCAAAAGGTAGTTTGTCATTTGATCATTTATACACATCAGGAGCTAAACACAAGAAACCTGACTAAAAACACAAATCTTCAAGTAAGATTACTTTGCGAAAAGTGTGAAAAGGCCTTCCCGCCACACCACACGCCGATGTTCACATTAATATCTTTCACGGCCAAAATATCGATTTCTTTGACTGTTCTGAATCATAGTACAGAATCTCTGGCTTTTTTTAATAATGATTGTGTCAGGCCTTTGGAGTGTTTGTGTGATTTGTTCGCTTGTCTTGATCTCTTGCTACGGTTTTATTTCTTTGCAAAGCTGTTTGATTTTTTTTTCTTGATTTTGCTTTAGTCTTTATTTTCTTTGTTTGTTTGAAGTTGAACCATCCAGCATTGATACATATTGAAGCTAATTTTGTGCATTGTTGCCCAAACATCAAAGGGTTTCAGATCTTTTTCTCATTCTGATTTTTTACTGGTGTTTCTTTATTTGAGTCTAGAAATTAATCTTTTCTTGAACCATGTTGACAATTCGGATACGAATGTGTCCCAACAACACTGTCTAGCATCTTAATTGCCGCATCACGTATTCCACTCGTACTCAAATACCTTCAATGGCACAGAATTCCTAAATATTTACAAACGATCGACTATATGTTCAATTGCCTCATGCGCAGCAAAATAGTTTGGTGAAGTACTGTATTTTTCACTTTCTCAGTTGTCGAACTATTGATATCTAGTCTAATATTCGCGACGCGAGTGGCTTTTGCGTTTCTGACATAGTTTTTACTGGTATTCACACAAGCAAATTAGCTGATTAATTTGTCGTAACGAATTTACGACATTAACTCTACATAACTGAACAACCTGAATTTAACCCAATGTGACTTAAACAGAAATAGGGGTGAATTTAATCTGAGATAATAAGTTTCCGCCTGCAAAATTATCCCTGTAAAGACAGTTTTTTTTTGATGAAACAAGCGTTTGAATAGTTACCCATGGTTTATGTAACAATAGGAGGTTTCCGTTTGGTTGAATACTGCATTTAATGTTTGATTTCAAGTGTTGTACACACATTCACATCGCCCAGTAATCACTAAAATAAGCTTTTCATTAAGATTTTCTTTTCCACTGTGCACGAAAGAATTTATTAAGATACTCCGGAAAACATTCATCTCAATTCGCCTTTGTGCGTCGGTATTGCTCTACAACAAGATAGCTGAAAATTTGGATGAGCTATGGATTTCTTATGCCCCTGTTTATGCCAATATTTTCACCAAAGAAAGATACGAATCGCTCCCATTCTGATTATTACGTCAAAGTCGAGTCGCGATCTGGCGAATTCCAGTAAATCGAGACGTGCAAGTTTCTCGTTCAATCGTTTGGACGAGGGTGAAGCATTTTACTGAGTGAACCTCATTCCACATGGTTTGTTGCAGAACCGAAATTCAAATTCCTGAAAACTTGATGGCGGAAACAGACCTGTCACGTTCGCGTGTCTCGACCATGAACTACCCTGGATCTTTGACCCTGGTCGAAGTTCCAGGAAGATGAGTTTTTATCATTGATTATGTATCGACCATCCTGTCAACAAACGAAAAGAGAGGGGATCTTTTTGATCAAAAGAAATAGAAAACGTAAAAAAACAAAGAAAGGTTTTATGATGCGTGAACAAAAATCCAACAATATAAAACGAGACAACAAGGAAATTAAAAAAAATCCTGAGATACTAACTTTCGTTTCAACTTGTTAAGGGTAGGATAATTTTTTTTCTTTTTGCCACAACGACCTGTTTTTCATATTTTCGATGGAAGCGTATCATCACAGTGATTTCTTATGTGCTGTATACGTCAGTAACATCGATGTGAACAAGTGAATTAATTGCACCTTAATGTCATTACCTCTTAAGACGACTGCATTGTAGAAAATGTCGTTGCTTTCGCCACAGTCCTTCCATTTCAAAAATGCTTTATGACAATGAAAAGTGTTTTTCTCCAAACTCACCAAAGTGAAACGGAAACTTGTGCAGGCGGGATGTGGTAAACGTTCGCTCAAAGAGAATTCTTTTTTTTTCTGCGTTGAACTCCTAGTCGCTGTTATCGAGGTGATAATGCCGGCTTAGCAAGCGCACTATATACTTTGCATTTCCTGTTGGATTCTTTGCTGTGAAACATTTTGTTTTGACATCGACAGATCCTGTTTGTGGTGACGCAATTATGGACTGCAAAAGTCATAATTCGCAGCTACACTGTGACGTTACAACGCTTAATTAACTTGTCACCTTTACTTGCCTTGAAAACTAACTGAACATTTGTTTATATTTGACCCTTGACACTGTTTTATTCTGAAATGTATTCATCTTTCGTTTCAGAAAAGTATAAACCCTGGTCATAAGTGATATTTTTCTACTTTTCAAAACAAATCATTCTGTCATTCAAAATACTGTATATCGTTTTAAATTTGACTTCCTGGAATGAAACGTACCCCTAACGTTCTTCGGCTTTTGGAAGAAATTAAATTGCTACTGTTCATGCAATTTGTTTCTGAAATTACTTTTTACTCCGGAATTGTGTCAGCGATGACTGATGAAACAAAAAATGCGTGCTTGATCATATGTTTTATCATCGTACGAGACGCATATGTCTGTCCGGCTTTAGAACGCAAGAATTAGCAATGTATTTTCAGATCAGGTAACATTTTCTTTGAAAATTTCTCTTAATGATATTGAAAAAAAGCATGTTTCTTGTGTACAATCTTAATTGATATCCAAATGTCATATGACGGAGTAAAAAAGCGTGGGTATGAACGGATTGCAATTGATGTCGTTGCAGTTATTGCAAAGACGTTCTCAGCGTATTGTTTCACCATGCCCCTTTTCCTTTTGCTACTGCATCGTATTGGTGTAACATGTCAGCCAGGGCTTTTTCTGCATTACTTTGTCATGAAAAGCTGCAAGGATGATGGCATCAACAGAAGATGCTGATACCACAGTTTCCTTATTCACGCTTTGAAACCAATCGACATTCAAGGGTGTAGTTTGATCTCCTTTTTCTTATTATCATATTACTCTCAAATGACAAGGTTCAAAGTTAACCTTCTATGAAACAAAAAATGTTCAGCGCAGCACTAGCTCCGGTCGGGTTTGAATTCGACAGTGCTGTGACATTATGCAAAGACGAAGCGTTAGGTTCCTGTGAAACTATGTAATGTCCTCGAATAAACTTCTTCCTATGCTAACTCTGTTTTGCCTGAAGGTGAAACAAAGGAGAGAATTAGTCGAAAACAATGAGTCAAAGTGGATTTTAAAAATCCAGTCGGTATCAACTTACTGTACTCATGACAAATACTTTTGTGGTTTTAGAAAACCTCTGTAACTTCACTTTCTCAGCGCCTTTTCCTTCCATTCTTTTGACAATAAGAATGCTTTTCTTTCATTTGCAACTTGCGAATCGCAAGTTTGTTTTCGTCACAAATCTAACGACATGTGTCAATCGAAATTTCTGACTTGTGAAATGGCTGATCTCACGGGCGCAGTGATATTCCTAATCATGCCTTTTGCAAGCGTTAGCTGTTCTCGTAGAAATCAAATATGCTGAACATATGTGATTAATGGTAAGGCTTTATGATTAAGGTTTAGAACAGTGGTACTCATCATGCGGCCCGCAGCATCATATTTTCTAGCCCGCGATGTCCAGGCTGTACGACTGTACGTGCATATGATTGCTGCACCAGCCACAGACGACCACACGCACAAAGTGCAAGAGAGGGCGAGTGACGTAACAGATAACGTCAAACGGCACAGACGAAAGTATGAGTGCACGAGGGACACATACAAACAAGAACGTGGCGCACTTCTTATCTAAACGACTGTTAAGTCCAGGCTGCGAATCTTTTGCACCATTGAGATGGCAACGAAGAAGAGCAATGTATGTGATGAAAACAGGGTTTTCAATCCTGCGTGGGTAAGAGAATTTAGTATTGGGGAAGTGCATGGCAAACCAATGTGTTTTATCTACCAAAAAACAATTACTGTGCTAAAATGAGCGAATCTGCAACGTCACCATCAACAGCTTCATCCAGAGTTTAAAGCAGCTTCTCCACCTGGCCGCGATCTTCGGAGAAAGAAACTCCAAACATTGCTCGATGGGTTTCAAGCCAAGCAATCCATTTGCCGCAATATGGTTAAAAGCAATGACAACGAGACTGAAGCCTCATTCAAAATTTTCTGGAAGATTGCCAAAGCCAATGAACCTGTTACGGAGGGAGAGCTTCTTACCTAACGCGCCACCTGAATTCACTCGACCTAAAGCTACAAGGAAAGCAAATGATTCTACCAACAATGATGAATGATGTGGCGGTATTTCAATCAAACCGAACCTGTTTTCGCAGCAGCTTGAGATAAGGAACTTCAGACACTTTCCCGTTCTACAGTCCCAAGTGTCTCTATCAGGCTCATTTTCACTCACCCCAGGCCCTTACTGCCCCTATCTGACTCAATTACAAGAGGAGTTTTCGTCGCGCTAGGCAGGCATCAAAATTTTGGAACCCATGCTGGCTTTCACAGAGAATCCATTTGTTGGTGACGTTCAAGTTACATCCGACTGTGTCAGCACCATAAAACTTGAAGTCGAAAAACCTTTGTTTGAGGACCAACTGATAGACCTGCAGCACAACAATATTCTCAAAGAAAGACATAGGGAGGAGAAAATTGCTGCCTTTTAGTTGACCTATGTTCCGAAGAAATCGTACGCAGCATCAGTTATGTGTGCTCAAAAAATCTTGATCTGCTTCGGATCTACATATGTGCGTGAAAGTTCCTTCTCTACCATGGGAGCAATCAAATCAAAGCAGCGTTCTCGTCTAACTGATTGACATTTGACAGACTTCATGCGAGCAGCTACAACTGAGCAGCAACCAGATTTAAAATTACTTGCGAAAAAAATGCATCCCTAGAGCTCCCATTAGAAAAAATATGTTTTACATTATTTGTTCCATGATCGTTTAATTTCTTATTATTTTGTTCCACATTTCATTGATTTTCTTCATGTTTTGTGAAACTTCAAGGATAATCGGTAAACTTATGAAAAGTAACCAATATGATGAAAACGCGATTTTAGACCTAATCTAAAATCTATTCACTGCAATATAACACCTATAACAACTGATCACTGTTACTGAAACTGAGGACGTTTGTCAAGAACGTTGACAGGCCAACTGCAAGACAGAAAATTAAATGATATGAGGTATTTTATATAGTCTTACCTAAATTTGATACATGGTGAAAAGACTTGGTAGTTCGCGGCCCCCGGCACTTGTTAGAGTTATGATGTGGCTTTCTTCGCCTTTGAAGTTGATTACCTCTGGTTTAGAGCAAGGGTTCCAAAACTGGGGATATGTACCCCTAAGGGTGCATATGCCTATCGGCTGAGGTACATTTATTTTATGGACGAGAGTAATCAAGCTTGAGACATGATATCCATGTCTACTTTCATAGCTTTAAAAATGTGAAATTGTATAAAAATCCATTATATTCTTTTAGTCGGGCGTTCTTCATAAGAACTTTCAGGTGAACATGCTCATGTGTCGATATGCGGAAGGGGAACATGATCAGAAAAGTTTGGGAAATGCTGAAGCAGAGTTAGTATTAGGTTCGAGGGTTAGGATTCAGGATTGGGGCTTAGGGTAAGAAGATAAATAAATGGACGTTTGAAGCTGGGTCAAATATTTTTGAGTTGTTAATTCTTTTGACATTTTCGCTTATTATGGACTATCGGACATATAAACAAAAGTTCTTATTTTCGTAAAGAGAATCAGAAATTAATCGCCAAATTGTATTCCTTTACTCTGAAAAGCAAAATAACCAAAATAGAGGAATCGGTCAGCAAATCTGAAACGGTCAGATATTTCGCTTGACGAAACCAAAAAGCAGTTGCAAAAACGAACCCGCATGATTTATAGATAAGCAACGAAAATGACAGCTGCGAAAAGTTCACATTCTTTGATATGCGCCTAATGATTTTGTGAAATTGACTGAATAAACGTAAGAAAATCAACGTTAACGCTTCCGATGCACAAGCGATTATTGTTTCCTTCATCCCACTGGAGGTAATTGCGGGTTGCATCAAACTAATGTGATGAGGTTCATGCTGAGAAACGTCTGTGACGAACGCGAACACGGCGCCAAGTCTTTCCAAGCCATCGTGCTCTCTCTGTCGTCCTTTTAGCTTATGTATGCATACGACGGATTGGCTTAAACTACAGCTCAACTTCGACCACGAGATCATTCTGCTCAGTGCTGCCATTGAACTTGGGTAGCAGCGCAGGACTGCAGGCCCAGGTCCACGCAGGTAGCGCCGTTCCGCTTGGTGTACGACGAGCAAATTTAAAGAAACGCTGTTTAAGATCAACATTTTAGGTTATTGTGTGGGAAATGGTGTTGTCCTTGTCCTTCCAGATCCAGACCTAGAAAAACTTCGGCCGTTGCGTGAAGTTCCAGCTACAGAAAACAAAGGGGCATTGCTCAGAATGCTCAGATTATTTGCATATTGTACAAAGTGAGTTCCCGACTCGGAATTAAGAGACATAGGGAATATTGAGCAAAACATGGAACGCTCCAAGCTTACGCTCTATTGACGATGCCACGCCCTTCGTACACGAAGGTAGTCGAGTGCGATGCTTCAGCAGTGGCGGTTTCCGCAACCCTGAACCAAGGCTATAGTCTGGTCGCGTACATGTCACGAACATTACAGGCAAGCAAACTCAACTATTCGGCAGTAGAGAAAAAATGCCTTTTCAATCATCGAGGCAGTGGGGAAGAGGTCGTCTCGTTTGTTCAATCGGCAACATTTTGCTTTGTTCACCGATTAACATTCAGTCCCTCTTATGCTGGACTCGTGCAAACGAACTAAGGTGAAAAACAGAAAGTTCTTGTGCTGGTGGCTGAAATTGGCTGAGTATAGTCACTCAACGTGGTATAGACCTGGCGAATTGAAAGTTGGGCTTGATGCGTCAACTCGTACCTCTTGTGCGAACACAACCGTATCCAAATTGATTGAGATTCACGATGGTTTCTTTATGTCATCCAGGTGTTGCTCGTTAATTGCATTTTTTTCGTTGCAAAAATCAACCGCATTCAGCTGACGATGTCCGTGAAGTGTGTTGAGAATGTTGCGTCTACGCACTCGAGCAACGATATTATTCACCTGAATGCCGATCATTGATTCGAGCCGCTCAACGCATGGAAATAGAGAGACCTTATCAATCGATAGGAAACTTCCAAGCAGAAAGGTGTAACAGAACAATTTGGAAGCCAATCCAATTGGCGTTGAAATGTCGACACCTGCCTGTGACTTGCTGGGAGGCGGTTTTAACTGATGCTCTGCAATCAACGAGTTCTTTGATATGTAACAAAATTTGCCCATCGCTCGTCAAATTGTACGGCTGCACCAGGTCCTGTACTGTTACGTACGCTTAACCGCAGCACTAAACAGGTTGATCTGGTGGAAACGGTTAACTTTGTTGAAGCAAATCCGTCTTATGCATATACACGATAGAACTCTTAATATTCGCAATGTCTCTTAATTCCGACTCGGGAACCCACTTTCCTACAGATCATCCTGTGTAGTTCTGCGATTGAACTTGGGTGCTGCTACCCAAGTTCAATCGCACAATTAAACAGGATGATCTGGGGGAAAAGTTGAACCTTGTTGAAGCAAATCTGTCTTATCCATATACACGATAGAAGAACTCTTAATGTTCGCCATGTCTCTTAATTCCGAGTCGGGAACCCACTTCGCATAATACGCAAATAAATCTGAGCATTCTGTGTAATGCCCGTTTTTTTTCTGGAGCTGGATGTTCACGTAGCGGCCGAAGTCTTTCTAGGTCTGGATCTGGACTGACAAGGACAACACCGTATCCCACACAATAACCTAAGATGTTGATCTGAAACAGCGTTTCTTCAAATTTGCTTGTCGCACACCAAGCGGAACGGCGCTGCCTGCGTGGACCTGGGCCTATAGTTCTGTGCTACTACCCAAGCTTAATCGCAGAACTAAACAGGATGATCAGGTGGAAAAAGTTGAGCATCGTATGCATACATAAGCCAAAATGAAGGAAAAGAGTGCACCGTGGCTTTGAAAGTCTTGGCGTCACGTTCGTCGGTAGACGTTCCTTCACGCCCGAGTTCGCCAAGAGAAGAGGTTTGATGCCCCCTATAGACACTGTTTCGCATTCGCTATCTCCTGAACATGATACTCAGTGTGCAAGTTCGCCGCATGATGTCGCCACTGCAGATCCAGTAGAGAATCCCGTTGGTAATAATTCTCTTTCGCCTTCTCAGCCGTGGCGGGAATGCATCTATGCTTTGACTTACATTATAGTTGCGTACGTTTGTGTTTAGGATGGTCACGTTTTATGTTTGTACCATTTAAACAAACATGAAACGTGACCATACTAAACTCAACGCACGAAATCAAAAGTTACCTTAAACGTAGATACCACATATCGACTGACACACAACGCTGCATAAATCAAAAACTTCAAACTCGGTTCAAGGACAAACAAACAGAAAGAGCGGAGCAACAAATGAACAGCCGAGGTGAACAGCATGCCTAATGCTGGAATGCACATACGTCGTAATTACTACCAGACGCCGAGCACGCACACGACGAGTAATTGCACGACTCACTGAAAAGTTTTTTGAACCAACAGGCGTCTCATACCTTCATTTCGCTGTACAAAAACCAGCCCATGGTCTAGTGGTAGGTGCGTAGACTTCTGTGATGATAGGTGGAGAGATTGTCTCTCATCTGGGTCTTGCCAAGACCTTGTGAATTGG